>Ga0310691_10000442_pt1 | contig 78774 bp, 53 predicted proteins | sample 176DNAGHGlowgp2_FD_203887 | JGI IMG/M metagenome (GOLD analysis project Ga0310691, IMG submission 203887) | Sheep rumen microbial communities from Palmerston North, Manawatu-Wanganui, New Zealand - 1766 DNA GHGlow gp2 (v2) (version 2) | ecosystem: Host-associated > Mammals > Digestive system >...
TATCCTGAGGTGGTCCAAGGACACGCTTTCCATCTATTACGTCACTCACCTGTTCTTCAGTTAATGTATTCTGTTCTATTGCCAAAGACGAATGAATAGACTTAATGCGATTATCTCGTCTAAGCTTTGGGTTTTTAGATAGCTGTTCTGATACAGTCATTGCTCCGGTAAGCTCTGCTATCTCTATTACGAGATTTGTAATCTCGTCTGTCATTGTAAATGGCGGAATATAGTTATCAGGCACTGGCTCACCTCCTTAACCTATTTCACAAGTGCTTTTCTTTTTTTCAGCCATTGAGAGAATTGGTTCATATCCTCTTCTATTTCTGATATATCAAATTCTACTAATGGAGTTTCAGATGACATCGAATGATCGTATGCTGAATATTTTGTCATCATAGCATCAATCGTATCACAATCCTCCTGTGTGATTGTATGAAGATATTTTATCCGCTTAGTCTGTATGATAATCAGAGATTACAGATCCATTTTCATCAACTGTTTCGACGATGTTTACTGCATAGCCACGGTGATCCTTACCGGCTTTACTTCTGAATGTTGCATCCGGATCTGAGGGATTCTGAAGCACTGAGGAATCCATTGAATCACCTTTTCCTTTGGGAATTCGCCTGGAAACATCATCCGGATCAGGTCTGGTTTGTTCGGTTATCGCTCTGAGAAGCAACTGATAATCTCTGTTTTCTGAGTATTCATCTTCAGCTATTTGCAACAGTTCAGCGGCGTCATCGATAACCTTTTGAATTTTTTCAGCAGTAGATGTCTCCTTGTCATGATATACGACTTTATTTCGATCATTTGAGTCATGATAATGATCAAACTTTTCGGGGAGCGTATAGATGCCATCCTGTTTGATGTCATTTACAAGATTGGAAAGACAGGTATATAAGAGTTCAAGTCTGCCCATACGTATGATATTTGATTCAATCATCATGCTGTCCATACGTTTGATAGTGCCATCAAGCTTCATATATTCAGCGATATATTTTGAAAGTGATTTTATACACTGGTGGATAAGATCGATGCCCGTTGTCACCTCATAGGCTGCGCATCTTGAACGGAATCTGCTGAAGCTTCTATCGCTGATGGGCTGTTGTTCAAAGCTTATAGTATGCAGTGCAAACTGAAATCTGAAATCAAACTCCATGGATTCAACGATTTCATCATCCGTCATTCCCGTAAGCTCCTTAAGAATAAGGGCTCCAACAATAACGTTTATCGGGGCGTTAGGGCGCGAATTAGTATTTTCGCTAAACAGCGGAGCGAAAATGTATTCATCGATATTCAAGAAAATATGATCTGAAAATGCCTTGGCCCAGGAGTTTTCCAACATGCGTTGTTTACGCTCTGACAGGAAGTGAAATGAGTTGAATAAAGACAGCTGCTGATTCGGTACAAATGACATATGAATACCTCGCGAACTATTGAATTTACTGACTTTATTATACCAAATACAAGCCATATCATCCATAACTATATTCAATTTTCAAAGACCAGTTTGGTGTCATTCAGATACTTTTGACACCCACATCTTGATATCATTACCGAATAACAATTCTGAACACGCATATATTCCACCACCTCCTCTGACTTTCTTAAATCTGCGCATAAAAAGAGGCATAAAAAATGCGTGGGAAGAAAATCAATTCTTCTCACGCATCTTAAATGCCTTTGCTTTTCTATATTAATAGTATCACTGCTCTTTTCCCGTGTATATGTCCAATGTCGGACGAGACGAGACAAAACGAGTCAAAACAAGACAAAACAGGACATATTATTAAATAGCTGATTTTTGCAACCATTTTGCAACCAGACAATTCAAGAATCCTGTATTTATGCCCGTTTCCAGCGATAATCCATTACTCCAGCTCAATAGTCCCCGGCGGCTTGGATGTCAGGTCGTACATGACTCTGTTGACACCCTTTACTTCGTTGATGATCCTGTTCATGCATCGTTGGAGAACTGCGAAGGGAATATCCGTACACTCCGCAGTCATGAAATCATTGGTGCAGACTGCTCTCAGCACGATCGCATAGTCATAGGTTCTGAAATCGCCCATAACGCCCACAGATCTCATGTTGGAGAGTGCCGCAAAATACTGATTAGGAGGATTAAGGATCTCTCCTCTCTGAACAGCCTCATCCACCTCCTCACGGTAGATTGCGTCCGCCTCCTGGACTATCCTTACCTTCTCTGCGGTAATATCGTCTATGATCCTTACCCCCAGCCCAGGGCCGGGGAAAGGCTGACGGAACACCAGATATTCGGGAATACCCAGCTCCAGGCCCGCACGGCGCACCTCATCCTTGAACAGCATCCTGAGAGGCTCCACGATCTCCCTGAAATCCACATGTTCCGGAAGACCGCCCACGTTGTGATGGGACTTGATTACTGCAGATTTACCCAGACCTGATTCTATAACATCCGGATAAATGGTACCCTGCGCAAGAAAATCCACCGATCCGATCTTCTTTGCTTCCTCCTCGAATACACGTATGAATTCTTCTCCAATGATATGTCTTTTCCGCTCCGGATCCTTTTCACCGGCAAGCTTCAGATAAAAACGGAATCTTGCATCAACCCGGATAAAATTCAGATCATATTTTCCGGCCGGTCCGAATACAGCCTCGACTTCGTCCCCTTCATCCTTTCTAAGGAGTCCGTGATCCACGAATACACAGGTAAGCTGCTTACCCACAGCCTTTGAGAGCAATACGGCGGCGACCGAGGAATCAACACCTCCCGAAAGAGCACAGAGCACCCTGCCGCTGCCTATCTTCTCGCGAAGGGCACGCACGGTATCCTCAACAAAGGTATCCATCCTCCAGCTTCCGCTGCAGCCGCAGATATTTCTGACAAAGTTATACAGCAGCTCCTGTCCATGCTCGGTATGCTGCACTTCCGGATGGAACTGTACCGCATACAGTTTTTTCTCCGGGCACTCCATAGCTGCGACGGGACAATGCTCCGTAGCAGCAGTTATCCTGAAGCCCTCCGGGACGGCGGCTATATAATCCGTATGACTCATCCACGTCGTAAAATGATCCGGCACACCATTAAATAGTTCCGAGCCTTCCTCTGACCGAATGGTAACCGTACCACCGTATTCACTCACCGGTGCGGACTTAACCTCACCGCCCAGCAGATGCGCCATCAGTTGAGAGCCGTAGCATATTCCCAGAATAGGGATACCCAGCTCAAATATCTCCTTTGAATATGACGGAGAATCCTCAAGGTACACACTGTTTGGACCTCCGGTGAAAATGATACCCTTAGGATCAAGCTCCTTCAGCTTATCCAAAGCTATCGTATGAGGATATACCTCCGCATACACCTGACAGTCTCTTACCCTTCGGGCAATCAGTTGATTATACTGTCCGCCGAAATCCAGAACTACGATACGTTCCCGGTCCATTTTTCAGTCCTTTCCTTCCCGTTTGCTCTAATGGATGAGTATCACCCGGCATTTTTACGGAAGCGGGTCTCCTCCCAGCTCCTCTATAGCCTTGAGCAGCTGTACATCCTCATTGTGCGGAAGATCCGTTCGTCTCCGGAGCTTTACGTCCATTTCCGACTCAACATCCGGCACAAGACCGTCGCCATGAATATTTCTGCCTGTAGGCAGGAAATATGACGCCACTGTAAGCTTCACTCCCGAACCGTCTTCCAACGGGTATGTTATCTGTACTATTCCTTTTCCGTAGGACTTTGTTCCTACCAGGACAGCCTTTTTATAATCCTGCATTCCTCCTGCAAAGATCTCCGAGGAACTTGCCGAATTTCCGTTTATCAGGACTGCCATGGGAAGCTCCACACTATGCCCGTCTTTACAGTAATCCTCCCAAAGGATGGTATCATGCTTATCCACCATGTAAATCAGTCTTCCCGGTTTCGAAGCATCAGCACCTTCAGCAACACTCTTATCCTCGATCAGATAATCCAGCATGCCGGTAGCCTGATTGGTAAAACCACCCGGATTATCCCTCATATCTATGATCAGCGCCTTTGCTCCGTTTGAAGTCAGGTAATCGACTCCCTCCCTAAACTGTGCACTGGTATTATCAATAAATTGTTCCACGGAAATGTACCCGAAACCGTTTTCCAGCATCTCATATTCCACGGAAATGTTCTGTACTACGCGGCGGGGGATATCAAAATAGATATAATCATCCTCCCCATCGCGGTACATTTTCAGCTTTGCCGTGCTGTTCTTAGAGCCGCGGATCATTTTCACTGCTTCTTCAAGCTCCGTACCTGTAGTGAGCTCTACTCCGTCTATCTCAATAAAGATATCATCTGCCTGAAGTCCCGCTTCCGCAGCCGGGCTGCCTCTCAGAGGTTTCACCACATAGATCGCACCTGAGTCAGGATTTTTTGAAACCGTCGCACCGATCCCCACATACTCACCGGAGTCTTCCTCGTTGATCGCATCCATCTCCTCCTTTGTATAGTAGGTTGAATACGGGTCTCCCAGACCTGCAAGTATTCCCTTGTAGTACATTTTCTCCCTTGTTTTATCGTCTATATCAAAGTAAAACTTTTGATCTATCAGTTTCTCAATCTCCTGAACCTTTTTCTGTGTGTCATATGAGAAAATGTCAAAGGGTTTGTCCTGATCCTCTTCGGTGCTGCCAATGTTCAGGTCATATCTGTTATACTCGTTGCTGTTGCCGCATCCTCCCAGAGTCCCAAGGGCAAAGGCTGCAGCTATAAAACAGGTTACATATTTACTTCTTTTCATTGATATTTACTTCTTTTCGTTTATATTTCCGCCCTCCTGTACAGGGCACTTTCATCGCTGTTAATCCAGATTCAATCCCTGTTAATCCAGATCCAATCCCTGTTCCGAATTCTCTTCTGAGTTCTCTTCCGTGGAAGTTCCCGTATTTTCTCCGTCTTCGGATGTCTTCCGTGGATCCTCCGGAACCTGCTGCTTGATCGGCATCGGGAGTCCCAGATATGGTCTCGGGTTTACATAAGTTCCATTCACTCTTACACTGAAATGAAGATGCGGGCCGCTTGTTGCGCCTGTCATACCAACACGTCCGACGACGGTCCCCGCTTCAACATGATCTCCGAGTTCTACCGCATAATCATTCAGATGATGATAGATGATGGTAATGGTACTTCCGATATCTATCATGACGGTTTTGCCGCCCGTACCGTAATAACCCACAAAGGTTACGGTTCCCGGCGCTGCCGCGATCACGGGATCATACATATTTGCAGATATATCTATACCCTGATGGTAACGTGTAGCTCCGGGTACACCTATATCACCGCGCCATCCGAAGTCGGATGTGATCCGAAAGCTCGACGGCTGCGGCCATACGAAGGTCCCGCCCGAATAGGGCTTGATCTTATAGGTAACTGTCGTAAACTGCGGATTCTCCATCTCAGCCAGACGCGCCGCCTGCTCCTGTTCAAGAACCTTCAGCTTTTCCAGTTCCTCCGACTGATTATCGATACTGGCCTGATATTTGAGTATCTCGTCCTGCTTGGCCTCGGTCATAAGTACCAGTGCATTCTGCTGGTCCTGATATGCATTCTGTAATGTCCCGGCTCCGTCCGTAAGCACTTCTATCAGAAGCTTCTGATCCGCGATCCTTGTACTTGTATCCTTAAAATCTTTGAGCAGTTTCTCGTCATATTTGCTGACCTGCTGCACATACTCCGGCTTATTCAAAAGCTCTGTAAAGCTCTTCGCGTTCAGCAGCGCATCGACATAACTGTAATTACCATTCTCGTAGGAATTGCGGATATGCTCCTTCAGCCTCTCATACTGTTCCTTTTCCTTATCCTTTGTCAGCGCCAGCTCATAGTTCAGCCGTGCTACAGCCTCTGCCGCTTTCTCCTTATCGGTATCAAGCTGCTCGATCTTTCCCTGCAGGTCGATGATCATATCATCCATCTGCTGCATATTTGTAATATAATCATTCTGCCTGGATCTAAGTCTGGCCAGCCCGTCCTCCGCGTTCTTTACCTCACTCTGCCGTTCGCTGTAAGCTTCCCGCATCTTAAGGATATCTTCCATGGAATAATATGACGCTATGACCATGATCTCTATTTCCGACGTAAGCTCGGGATCTTCTTCTGTCAGATCTTCGGAGTCACCTTCCGATCCGGTCTCGGAAGCTTTTGAGGTTTCCGTCTCCTCAGTATCGGAAGACGCCTCCGTCACCTTCTCGGTAGAGGATGTTTCGGTTGACTGCTTTTCCGTTGAAGGATTTTCGGTTGAGGGTTTTTCCGTTGAGGATTCTTCCGTCGACGTTTTCTCTGTCGCAGAAGTATCCGAAGAAGGGATCTCCGGATCATCCTCCTCGGACGGTTCCCCCGCACCGCCGGCTTCCTCCGTCGAAGCAGTTTCAGACACAACAGCTTCATCCTCCGGCTTCTCCGGATCAGCATATACCGCATAACCTGTAAATAATAATACCAGTAAATATGCAGCTATAAGGTGGAGTTGTTTTTTCAATTTTATCAAGCTGCATCACCTCCCGTTCATCTATTGATTCGGGATCATACCTTCAGATGCTTCCTTGTTGTAAGGAAACTTCCTATAAAACCTATACCGATACCAAGTCCCAGACATACAGGCCCCAGTACGATAAAGAGATCCTTTGCCGGTATGAAATCAAAGATCGTCTGCAGAACCGCAAAACGTCCCACTACGTAATTCAGGATTCCGTCATACATATACCACAGCAGGATAACCGGTATGATGGACCCGATAATACCTATAACAACACCCTCGACAATGAAGGGTGTACGTACAAATGCATTAGTTGCACCGATCAGCTTCATTATCTTGATCTCTTCCTTACGGACAGTGATACCTATGGTGATGGTATTACTGATAAGGAAGATGGATACCAGGAACAGGATCAGGATGATGGCTGCCGAACCATATCCCACAAATTTATTGATTGCCGCCACATTGTTTGCGGTGTACTCCGAGCTTTTGACCTTCCGGACGCCCTTGATATTTTCAAGGAAATGTACAAACTCCGACTGATTTGAAACATCCTTCATTGTAATGGAGAAGGATGCTGAGTTCTTAAGCGGATTGTCGTCCCCGAAGGTCTCCATGGCAGATTTGGGATCATCATAGGTATTCTGAACGAATTCCTTCCATGCCTGATCAGCGGATATAAAATCCATGGTCGCCACTTCGTCACGGGTACGGATCTGCTCACTTATAAGATCGATCTGCTCCTGAGTGATGCCCTCATCAAAGAATACCGATATCGAAATATTCCCTTCGATCTTCTCTATGGCAGTCCTGAAATTCATCAGCACCGCATAGAACAGGCCGAACAGGAACAGACACGCAATGATCGTACCGATCGAAGCAAGAGAGAACAGTAGGTTACGCTTTATATTTTTAAATCCCTGCCGGAAGGTATATCCTATCGAACTAATCCTCATCTTCGATATATCCTCCCTTCTCCACATCGCTGACCACAACGCCCTTTTTCAGCTTGATAACGCGTTTCTTCATAGCGTCAACGATCTCTTTATTATGGGTAACCACAACTACTGTGGTTCCCTTCATATTTATCTCCTCCAGCAGATTCATGATCTCCCAGGTAGTCTTGGGATCAAGATTACCGGTAGGCTCGTCGGCCAGAATGATATCCGGCTTATTTACGAGCGCTCTTGCAAGAGCAACACGCTGCTGCTCACCGCCTGACAGCTGTCTGGGATAGGACTTATACTTGTCCGCCAGCCCAACCATGGTCAGCATGGCGGGCACCTGACGACGGATATAACGCGGGGGTGTCTCTATAACGCGCTGGGCAAATGCCACATTTTCATAAACCGTACGGTCCTTGATAAGCCGGAAATTCTGGAATACCACTCCCAGCTTCCGGCGAAGCTTGGGGATCTGTTTTCTCTTAAGCTTGCTGTAATTAAAGCCTGCGACCTCTATATGTCCCTTTGTGGGAACAAGCTCGCGCAAAAGCAGCTCCAGCAATGTTGTCTTGCCCGAACCGGTACTGCCCACGATAAAGACAAATTCGCCTTTATCTATGTGCAGGCTGACGTCATGCAGTGCAACGGTACCTGTAGAGTACTTCATCGTCACATTTTCCAAAGTGATCATTTTGTTTATTTCCTTCCATATTGTAGCAAAATTGTAGCAAATATTGAGCGGCCGGATACTTTCCGGGCCGAGACTCCTCTGGCCGGGATTAAGATTTCCTAAGTTTTACATATGCATTTTTTTTACTCTATACAAACGTGCACCTACGCTCGACAAGCGCGAGCGCTTGTCGAGTCGGTGCGCCGGCGCGCTATACCACCCTGCTGTCTTCCCTCAGCCCGTGAACTTCGTTCACTCTGCCGTCATTCTTCCTGTGGACAGTTTGTGAGCGAGCTCACACTGTCCACAGGAAGAATGACGGCTCGCTAACGCTCGCGCTGAGGAAAGACATCAGGGTGGTGCATCGCTTGTGGCTGTACACCTAGAACTCCTGTGTTTCCATATACTTCATATACTTAACCACCATCAGCGCTATTTTGAATGTGATGGCGTCTTCGAATACTCTGAGGTCGAGGCCTGTGGCTTTCTGGATCTTGTCGAGTCTGTATACGAGGGTGTTGCGGTGGATGTAGAGCTGACGGCTGGTCTCGGATACATTCAGGCTGTTCTCAAAGAATTTGTTAATGGTTGCAAGTGTTTCCTCATCGAACTCATCCGGTGATTTTCCATCGAAGATCTCCTTAATGAAGAGCCGGCAGAGCGGTATGGGGAGCTGATAGATAAGGCGGCCTATACCGAGGTTGCTGTAGGCGATGATATTCTTGTCACTGTAGAAGATCTTTCCTACGTCAAGAGCCATTTTGGCTTCCTTGAAGGAACGTGAAACCTCCTTGATCTCATTAACGATCGTTCCGAAGGATACATGCACGCTGGAAAGGGCCTCGGTATTGAGCATGTCAACTATGGTCTTGGCAACCTTCATCAGTTCCTCGTAGGTCTCATTTGCCTTGACCTCTTTTACGAGAATGATGTTCTTCTCATCTACCGCGGTGATGAAATCACGGGACTTGGTAGCAAAAAGATTACGTACTGTCTCCAACGCATTGTTATCCTTTTCGGTCCGGGTTTCTATTATGAATACCACGCGCTTTACATCGGTCTCAATGTGCAGTTTCTTGGCACGGTTGTATATATCCACAAGAAGCAGGTTATCCAGCAGAAGGTTCTTGATAAAGTTATCCTTATCAAAACGCTCCTTGTAAGCCACCAGCAGATTCTGGATCTGGAACGCAGCCATCCTTCCCACCATATAAGTAGTATCTGTTTCACCCTTTGCAAGAATGACATATTCAAGCTGCTTGTCATCATTTACCTTGAAGAACTGGCAGCCGAGCATGGCCTGGCTTTCCGCAGGCGATTCCGCAAAAGCCGTCACAGCCTCTTCGTAGCTTTCTACGGATCCGTCCACCGTTTTTGCAAGCGGACGTCCCTCCACATCCATTACGATCAGGTCCACTTTTGTTATGGCCTGGATCCCCTCAATCGTATCCTGCAGAATCTGATTTGAAATCATTTGTTCACCCCTTATGTTTAATACGTATGGCGTTAGCCTTTTTACTAAAAGAATATTTTAACAGAAAATGGAAGTAAAAAAAAGAGGAAATGTGGCTCATGCCACATTTCCTCATAGAAAATACACACATTTGATTAGTTTGCGATGATCTGCTCGGTCTCCTTGTCGAAGATATGGATCTTGGAAAGATCAAATGCAAACTGTACTGTATCGCCGGGGCGAGCTGTTGTACGAGCATTAACTCTGGCTGTGATATCGAACTGATCGATGGAGAAATACAGATATACTTCGGCACCGAGCATTTCGTAAATGTTGATACGTGCATCGATAACAGACTCCGGTGAGGACTCGATGAACAGCTGCTCATCATGGATATCCTCTGGACGGATACCCAGCACAACATCCTTGTCGATGAATCCGCCGGCGATGAGCTTGTTAGCCTTGGCCTCGGGAACCTTGATGGAGTGTGAGCCGAACATAAGAAGTACATCTGCGCCGGACTTAACAACCTTGCTGTCGATGAAGTTCATAGGAGGCATACCCATGAAACCTGCAACGAAGAGGTTTGTCGGATGATCGTACAGATTCTGGGGAGTATCAACCTGCTGGATGATACCGTCCTTCATAACTACGATACGGGTACCAAGGGTCATAGCCTCGGTCTGGTCATGGGTAACGTAGATGATGGTTGTCTGCAGTCTCTGATGCAGCTTGGAGATCTCAACACGCATCTGAACACGGAGCTTTGCATCCAGGTTTGACAGAGGCTCGTCCATCAGGAATACCTTGGGCTCACGTACGATAGCACGTCCCATAGCCACACGCTGTCTCTGACCACCGGACAGAGCCTTCGGCTTACGGTCAAGCAGATGCTCGATCTCAAGGATCTTGGCAGCTTCATGAACAGACTTGTCGATCTTCTCCTTGGAAACCTTACGCAGCTTCAGACCGAATGCCATGTTGTCATAAACCGACATATGGGGATACAGAGCGTAGTTCTGGAATACCATCGCGATATCTCTGTCCTTGGGCTCTACATCGTTAACCAGCTTGTCGCCGATCCAAAGCTCACCTGAGCTTATGTCCTCAAGACCTGCGATCATACGAAGTGTTGTGGACTTACCGCATCCGGAAGGTCCTACGAAGATAATGAACTCCTTATCCTGGATCTCAAGATTGAAGTCCTTAACGGCATTGAATCCGTTAGGATATATCTTGTAAATGTTCTTTAATGATAAGCTCGCCATTTTAAAAATCCTCCTGATTTTTCATTTTTTATTGTTTTCCGGGCATAACTCGCCCACGGAATTTCACTGTTTGATATATTAACTGTTTTAGCTTCAATACACCATATGTGTATTGCATAAATAACTTTATTTTCTTTTGTGAAACTTGCACACCGTCCCCTCCCCTTCCATCATTTTGAACAAAAAAAGACAGGCGGTTCCAATGAAAACCACCTGTCTTTTGTGAATTATTCATCAAATTTACACATTTTTGAAAAGTTACCAAATCGATGCCCAAAAACTAGTACTTTCTATCAAAAATGTATAGAATCCCGTTCTAGGGATTGCTGACTATGTCATCGTTGCTGCCGATAACGATGATCACATCAGCATCACTGATATCTGCATCTGTATTTGCGGAATCAAAGTTCTCTATCACCTGGGGTTCCTTCAGATAAGCATCCAGCTCGGTGCCTGCGCCATTCGTCTTGCGGTATATCAGGCTCTTCCCCGTAGATCCGCTGTAGTTTGCCGCCTCTACCGAGGTATATCCCTCGTTATTAAGCTTCTCCTTCCACGCGCCCGCAACGCCATTGGTGCTTGTACCGTTCAGGACAACGATCTTTATCCCGTGGTTCACATCGGCCGGTGCCGGCTTCTCGGTCACCGCTTCGGTCGCCTTGGCTGTTATCAGCGGATCATCCTGGATATCGGTACTTGCGACTACAGCCCCTGTCCCGGTATCATCCGTATTCTTCCCCTTATTATGTACCAGCGATCTGATCAGTGCCACAACAAGGCACACGATCACGATTGCCAGGATAACTACGATAGCACGAAGAAACATCGAAAAAAACAGCCCTGTCGCACTTTGCTTTTTTTTCATATGACCCCTCTCTTCTCCCTTCACGCGGAAAGATTTGCACGTCTTCCGTGCACCAGTTTATAGTATATCAGATGTCTTTCCCCTTTTCAAATAAAAACAAACGCGTTACAATAAAAATATCAGAATTCTATGAGAGGATGATCCTGAAATGAAATGCGCCTTGGTCACCGGAGCCTCCCGCGGAATCGGGCGGGCCATATCAAAAGCACTCGCAGATGAAGGGTGTTATCCCCTGCTCTGCCTGACATCTTTTAAAAATCCCCGGCTGCTGGCTGAGCTGTCCGATGAGATCAGATCCGATCACCCCGAGCAGTCTGTCTTCTGTCTTTCCGGAGATATCGGCGATCCCGTTTTTGTCGAAAGGCTGCATAATGAGCTCAGCTCCGCCGGAGGCTCGGTATCTCTTTTGATCAATAACGCGGGGATCGCGGGTTACGGGCTGCTGTCAGAGCTTTCTCCCGCGGAATGGGACCGGATGATCCGTACAAATCTTACCGGCGTTTATAACACCTGCAGGATATTCCAGCCGGATCTCCTCCGCGCCGAGGAAGGCCGCATCATCAACATTTCATCGGTATGGGGAGCCGTGGGCGCCTCCTGCGAAGCGGCATACAGCGCCGCTAAAGGCGGTATTGACGCCTTTACTAAAGCACTGGCCAAGGAACTTGCCCCCTCCCACATTGCCGTGAACAGCATCCGGCTGGGCGCGGTGGATACCGATATGAACCGTAATCTCGACCCGGAAGAAAGAAGCGCCCTTGAAGCAGAGATCCCCTTCGGACGCTTTGCCACCCCGGAGGAAGCCGCAAAAACAGTGATCCTTATGAAAAATATGCCTCTCTATGTTACAGGTGCAGTCCTTAAGGCAGACGGGGGCTGGATCTGACACGATCCCGGAAAGGACAGGTGCAATATGGTAATAGTTGAATTCTTCTCGGATGAAGCCCTTGAGAACATCATGACTCTCCTGAATTACAAGCCTGAGCGTATCATTTATCTCGGTCATAAGCACAACATGATCACCAAAAAAATGAAAAGCCTCCGCCGCTTTGCCGAACTCACCTCACCGGGCACCGTACTTGAATTTATAGAAGTCCCCCGTGACAGTCTTGAGCTCTGCATACAGACCATCGAAGATATCTGCAGCGAATATCCCGATGCCCGCTTTGAGCTTACGGGCGGCGGCGAGATGTTCCTTATAGCCTTCGGCTACGTAAGCGCCCGCCATTCGGTGAGTACCCTGCGTATAGATCCGTATACCGGTGTGGAAATGGATTTCTCCACCGGCGAATCGCCCGTCACCTCCCAGACCTCGGTATCAATATCCGTTTCGGAAAATATAGTCCTTCACGGCGGGACACTGCGTCCGCCCCTTGTAAACTGGGATTTTGACGAACTCTTCCGCGAGGAGATACAGGCTATCTGGGGCGTTGCCAAAAGGCTGGGGCACAACTGGAATAAATACTGTTCCATCATAGAGGAAGTGGTAAAGAATTATCCCGAGGACGCCGAGCATGTATTCAGGCTTCCGAAGGCGGCTCTCAAGGATGCCGTGCAGCTGCTTCAGCAGCTGAAGGACCGGGGAATGATGGATTTCTACCGTTCCGAGAAGAACCAGGTGATCTTCCGCTTTGCAAACCGCCAGATCCGCGAGGTCGTTACCAAGACCGGAAATATACTGGAGCTCCACGTCTATGAGGTTGCGACCCGTGAACCCACGGAATTCACGGACGCCGTGACGGGCGCCATTATAGACTGGGACGGCCAGACCCCCGCCGAACCGGATTTCGACGGCCGCCCCCGCAGCGAGACTATAAATGAGATCGATGTGATCCTTATGAGAAATGCAGTACCCACCTTTATCTCCTGCAAGAGCGGCAGGGCCGACTCCAAAGCCCTTCACGAGCTTGAGACCGTAACCTCACGTTTCGGAGGACGTTATGCCAAGAAGGTACTGGTGATGGCCGCTCCCTGTGATACCGCCGCCAGCGGCGGCGCCTTCTTCAAGCAAAGGGCAAAGGACATGCATATCTGGGTCATTGACGACGTATATTCCATGACCGACGCACAGCTGATAAGAAAACTGGAACGCATCCAGGGGGCTTAGGATCAGTCCAAATCGTAAAATATCCGGCTCTGCGTGAACTGCGCACCGAAAAGAAGGGGAACGGCCGGAAGCCGTTCCCCTTCTTTCCCTTACCTTGCGTAATTTGCAAATCTTGTATATTTTCCCTGCCACACCAGATCAACGGGACCCGTGGATCCGTTTCTCTGTTTTGCCACGATGATCTCCGCGATCCCCGGGCGTTCGGACTCGGGATTATAATAATCATCCCTGTAAATAAACATTACCACATCCGCATCCTGCTCTATGGCGCCGGACTCTCTCAGGTCCGCAAGCACAGGCTTATGATCGGGGCGCGAATCCACCGCACGGTTCAGCTGCGACAGTGCGATCACCGGCACGCCCAGCTCCCTTGCCAGCCCCTTCAGCGCCCTGGACACCTCGGAAATGAACTGCTGCCGGGATTCCACCGAATGACCCGCATTCATCAGCTGCAGGTAATCCACAATGATAAGACCTATCTGCTTGGTCTGCTTAAGCTTTCTGCATTTCGAGCGGAGCTCCGGTATGGTTATCGAGGAATTATCATCGATAAAAAGCGGAACTCTCGCTATATTCTCCGTACTCTCTATTATCCTGTCCCATTCATCATCCGAAAGCTCACCTGTACGTATATTCTGGGCGTCCACCTGCGCATCCATCGATATAAGTCTGGTCACAAGTGATTCCTTGCTCATCTCCAGTGAAAAAATGGCGGCCGGTACCTTTTCCTTAGCTACAACATGAAGGGCGATATTCAGTACCAGCGCGGTCTTTCCCATGGCCGGGCGTGCCGCCACCAGGATAAGCTCACCCTTATGCATTCCCGTAAGCTTATGGTCAAGATCGATAAAGCCCGTCGGCAGACCGTTTATTTTTCCCGATTTTCTGGACGCTTCCTCTATCTCACCGATAACATCCACCACGATGCTCTGCATGGATGCAAATTCCCTGTTGCCGTTTTTCGACTGCACAAGCTTAAAGACCGACTCTTCCGCCTGATCCAGTATGGAATCAGTACTTCCCTTAGCCTCATAACAGCTTTTCGATATATTATCCGCCGTCTTTATCATAGCGCGGAGCATGGCTTTATCCTTAACTATCCTTGCATGATCAGTTGCAAAAACAGATGTCTGCTGCTGTGCCAGGATATCTCCCAGATAACTCATCTGGTACAGGGTTTCCGGTGCGCCCATGGAGCGCAGCCTTTCGGCAAGTATCACCTCATCCACGGACTTTCCTTCATTGTGCAGTGAGGTGATGGCTTCATACAGTATGGCATACTGGGGATCGTAAAAATCCTCTTTGGTAAGGATACCGCTCACATCGGAAATGGCATCCGGATCCATCAGCATCGCGCCGATGATATTCCGTTCCGCCGGCCTGTCCTGGGGCATGATCCTTTTTACGCTGTTTTCATTTTCAGCCATTGCTAAAACCCCTGTTATTTCTTATCCTCGACAACATGCACCAGAAGCTCTCCCGTAACCTCGGGATGCAGCTTTACGGCAACCTTATAGCTCCCCAGCCCCTTGATGGGTTCTTTTACCAGGATCTTCTTTTTGTCTATTGTAAGTGACAGCTGTTTCTTCACAAGATCCGCTATCTCCTTGCTGGAAATGGATCCGAAGGCTCTTCCGCCTTCCCCCACCTTTATAGATGCGGTAACCGATCTGTCCGCAAGGCTTGCGGCAAGAGCCTTTGCCTCCGCCAGATTCTCGGCGGCAACCTTTGCGTCATTCTGATTCTTCAGCTTGAGATCGTTAAGGTTCTGCGCATTTGCTTCCACGCCCAGCTTTTTGGGAAGCACAAAGTTACGTGCATAGCCTGAGTTTACCTCTACTACATCGCCTTTTTTTCCGAGGGACTTAACGTCCTGTAATAAGATTACTTTCAACTTTTTCTCCTTTCACTGAGGCACGCAGCCGCGGATACTTTCATAAGTCCGTAAAGAGCAGCTGTATGCGTCAGATACTGCCGTTCTCACTCATTTCTCTCAATACCGCCCTGAGTTCATAGAAGAATTCTTCCTTCTTCTTTCCCTTAAGCTGGGCGCCTGCTACGGATGCGTGTCCGCCTCCGTTAAAATGCTCCATTATGATCTGCACATTTACATCCCCGATGGAACGGGCAGATACGTACAGTATACCGTCTTCGGCCTCGGTAACCACAAAGGAGGCCTTGACATTTTCCACATTCAGAAGTTCATTTGCGGCCTTTGCCACGGGAACCGTAGGTGCGTCCGTCGAATAAGGATCCGGCTCCACGTATGAAAGCGCATAGCTTCCCATGTATATTTCCGCGTTTGTAATGCCCTGCGCTCTCTCCTTCATGGATGTGAGGGAGCTTCGGAACATCTTTCTGACACGTGTTATATCCGCGCCGCACTTTCTCAGATATGACGCTGCTTCAAAGGTGCGTACGCCTGTCTTTGTCAGGAAATTATCCGTATCGATAAGAATTCCGGCATACATCGCATCCGCCTCCACAGGCCTGATCTTCGGCTTTTCCGAGATATACTGGAACATTTCCGTGATCATCTCACAGGCCGAGGATGCAAACGGCTCAATGTAGGAAAGCGTCGCATTCTCTATCGGCTCGTTGGACTGGCGGTGATGATCGAATACCACCACTGTGCTGACCATTGACAGCAGCTCCTCACAGGCTGTCATGCTTGGCCGGTTCACGTCGCAGACCACCAGCATGGTAACGGCATCCACCATCCCCACTGCCTGATGACCGCTTACTATCATATCTCCGTAAATGTTGCTGCCCTTGAAGCTGTTGACCAGAGGCCGCACCGCGTCCACATCGTCATTAAGGACAATATATGCCTTTTTCCCGAGTGTCGTCACAAGCCGGTAGATACCTACCGCAGAACCGAATGCATCCGCATCCGGCCTCTTATGTGCCATGATCAGAACCTTCTCCTTGTTATCCAGCAACTCTTCAAAGGCCTGGGCCTTCACGCGGGCCTTGACTCTCGTTGTTTTTTCGGTTCCGGCGCTCTTTCCTCCGAAATAGGATACCTGATCGCCGTATTTTACGGCCACCTGATCGCCGCCCCGGCCGAGAGCGAGACCAATGGCCACCTTTGCATTTTCAAAACAGTCTATAAAGCTGCCGCTGCCTGCCCCCACTCCTATGGAAAGCGTCATGGGGATCTCATTTCCGACATTTATGCTCTTTACCTCATCGAGCAGGGAGAAACGGTCGCTTCTCAGGCTCTGCATGTATTTCTGCGGAAATACAAAGAGATACTTGTCGTTCTCCATCCTCTTAACGATGGCATCGATATTGGACAGATAGACATTTATCTTACGGTCCACAAGCGCGGTCAGTATAGAGTGCTTAACCTCCTCCATGGAATCCATGACTTCATCGTAGTTATCGATGTAGGCGAGTCCGGCGATCAGCTTCTGGTCCTCATTTTCCTGCTCCAGCTTCTTCTCACGGGTCACATCGAAAAGATACATGACCACAACAATGTCATCATCCTTTCCCTCTTTACTCTCTCCCCCCTCGAATGCCGTAGACAGATCCATCCGCCTGATCACCGCATTATAACGGTGTTCGTTGAACTCCACATCCATGCTGATCTCACCCTCTGTCTCCTCAAAAACAGCAGGGGAAAGCTCCGGGATATAATGATCCAGTCTGTGCTGGAGATATTTTTTCTCCTTAATGCCTATCATCTTGTGGAACATTGCATTTGCCCAAAGTACACGTCCGTCCGTATCCATGATCGCGTAGGGAACCGCAAGTCCGTGCAGCATTTCCTTCTGGATCTTACCCTGCTCCAGGGAATAATCCACCATGGTGGCGCTGATGGAAGGAAGCAATTTTATGTAAACCACGATCACGATCACGACAAATGCAGCCACAACCCCGAGACAGATCAGACTTTCCTTTGTGTCAATGCCAAAATTCCATATGGCCGCGGCGGCGAGCACAAGTGCCATCAGGATAGGTATCATTATGACATAATTCAGTTTTTTCCTTAGACGTCTTCCGCTGCTCATGTGAAGCCTCCTGCAAATATGTCATTAAAAGCTCTGCAGCCGTTCCGTTACCTGCTGGTAAGTCTCTTTATATTTCTTAAGCTTTTCACGCTCCTCCTGCACCTTTGCCTCCGGCGCCTTGCTGAGGAAACGCTCATTTGAAAGCATGCCCTCACCGCGCTGGATTTCCTTCTCAAGGCGTGCCTTCTCCTTCTCCAGCCTTTCCTTCTCCTTTGTCATATCCACCAGCTCGGCCAGAGGCATATAGAGTACCGCATTGTGGATGACTGCCGAAACCGCATCCTCGCCGATTCCGGTCTTATCCGCCTGAACGGTAAGGCTCTCGGCATATGCAAGCGGCTTGAAGAAGGTCTGGTTCCCGGTAAAGAGTCCGCGGATCTCTTCACTTGCGGAAACCACATAGACAGCCGCCTTTCGTGACGGCGGTACATTCATCTCCGCGCGGACATTACGGACATTACGGATGGCTTCTTTGAGGATGTCTGCCGCTCTTTCCTCAGCCGCAAAGTTTCTCTCCTCAAGATACTCCGGCCATGGAGCTATCATCACGGACTCCTCACCCGTAAGCGTACAGTAGATCTCCTCCGTTACGAAGGGCATGTAGGGATGAAGCAGCTTCAGTGAAACGGACAGCACTGTCTTCAGTGTATAGAGAGCCGCTGCCTTGGTCTGATCCTGCTCGTCCCAGAGTCTGGGCTTTACCATCTCTATGTACCAGTCGCAGAATTCCTCCCAGAGGAAGCTGTAGATCTTATCTGCAGCTATACCGAGCTCATATTTCTCCATATTCTCGGTAACATCCTTCACAAGGGTATTGCATTTGCTGAGGATCCAGCGGTCAGCCAGTGTAAGCTCCTCCGGCTTTACCGCATTTACCACGTCAGCCTCAACCTTGTCGATATTCATCATGATGAAACGGGAAGCGTTCCATATCTTATTTGCGAAATTACGGTTTGCGGTAACTCTCTCCCAATAGAAACGCATGTCGTTACCGGGAGCATTTCCTGTGATCAGGGTGAATCTCAGGGCATCCGCGCCGTACTGGTCGATAACCTCCAGCGGATCGATGCCGTTACCCAGGGATTTACTCATCTTCCTTCCCTGCTCATCCCTTACAAGTCCGTGGAAGAGCACGGTATGGAAGGGCAGCTTTCCGGTCTGCTCGATGGATGAAAAGACCATACGGATAACCCAGAAGAAGATGATGTCATAGCCGGTGACCAGCACGTCCGTGGGGAAGAAATACTTATAATCCTCGCTTTCCGTATCCGGCCAGCCTACTGTCGAGAAGGGCCAGAGAGCCGATGAGAACCAGGTATCAAGGGTGTCCGGATCACGTGTCAGCTTCTCACAGCCGCACTTCGGGCATTTGCAGGGAATTCCGTCCACAGCAGGATTAACCACTGTCACCTCTCCGCACTCATCGCAGTACCATGCCGGGATCTGATGTCCCCACCACAGCTGACGGGAGATACACCAGTCGCGGATATTATCCAGCCAGTTATAATAAACCTTGTTCATACGTTCCGGAACCAGACGAAGCTCACCCTTCTCCACTGCTTCCTTTGCAGGCTTTGCCATTTCAGCCATCTTTACGAACCACTGGGGCTTTACCAGAGGCTCAACAGTGGTTCCGCAGCGGTCATGGGTTCCTACCATATGGGTATGGGGAACAACCTTTACCAGAAGTCCCAGCTCCTTCAGATCCTCAACTATGGCTGCTCTTGCCTCATAACGATCCATGCCGTCATACTTGCTGCCCTGCAGCCTGATGGTGGCATCATCATTCATGATGTTGATCTCCTCCAGGTTGTTGCGCTTGCCAACCTCGAAGTCGTTGGGGTCATGGGACGGCGTAATCTTAACACAGCCTGTTCCGAATTCCTTATCAACATAGCTGTCCGCAATAACAGGGATTGTACGTCCGGTCAGCGGCAGCTCCAACGTCTTTCCTACGATATCCTTATAACGTTCGTCATCCGGATTAACCGCAACGGCGGTATCACCCAGCATGGTCTCGGGACGGGTGGTGGCGATCTCCACAAAACGTCCGGGCTCACCCACTACAGGATAATTGATATGCCAGAAATGTCCCTCCTGCTCCTCATGCAGAACCTCGGCATCGGAAATGGAGGTCTTGCACACCGGACACCAGTTTACGATCCTGGAGCCCTTATAGATCCAGCCCTTATCGTAAAGCTTCTTGAATACCGTTCCTACAGCCTTGTTGTTGCCCTCATCCATGGTGAAGCGTTCCCGCTGCCAGTCTGCGGAGGAACCCATCCTTTTCAGCTGCTGAACGATACGTCCGCCATATTCAGCACGCCACTCCCAGGCTCTCTTAAGGAAGCCCTCGCGTCCCAGGTCAGACTTCTCTATCCCCTGCTCACGAAGGGCATTGATGATCTTAACCTCTGTGGAAATGGCCGCATGATCGGTTCCGGGCTGCCACAGTGCGTTATATCCCTGCATCCTCTTCATGCGGATAAGGATATCCTGCATGGTATTGTCAAGGGCGTGTCCCATGTGCAGCTGACCTGTGATGTTCGGGGGCGGCATAACGATGGTAAAGGGCTTTTTGTCCCTGTCCACATCCGCATGAAAATATCCTGCGTCCTCCCATTTCTTATACAGCCGTCCTTCTATCTCGGCAGGGTTATAGGTTTTCTCAAGTTCTTTGGTTGACATAATTCTCCTCTTATCCTCTCAGTTCTTTATTAACGTCTGTAAAATATCGCGACTCTTCGCCGGCACAAATGCGCCGGACCCGGAATAACCTGCATTGCTCAGACTATCTGATCCCTGAATTCATCCTTCAGATCCGCCAGGATGATATCCATTCTCTTATCATAATCGATCATATCCTTGTGCAGCTTGTTATATATCGCCCGCTGCAGCATGGTATAAATGGTCATCTCCCTGACATCTTCCCTGGAATCGCCCACCTCCAGCATGATATCCTCGAAATATCTCTCCGAAAGACCCATCTTATGCACCTCGTTGCGAAGTGTGGTGACGTCCTCCGTCGCGGCGATCACAAAGAAGTATCCCTTCAGGGATTCCGGATTCTCGTTCAGCTCATAAGCCTTCATGAAGAACTTTCTGGCATCCTCCATATCCAGGTTATTCGCAGCGGCAACACCCCGGTTATGATATACATTTCCGAGGAACTCCCTGTCCGGTACCGACGCGCTCTGCTCTATGATCCCGTCGTAAATGATGGCGGCCCTGATGAACCTCCGGTATCCGAGATATCCGTCTGCCTTAAGCTTCTCGCGCTGCATGGGGGAAAGCTTCCTGTATTTCTGCCACGCGGCGGCGTAGGTCTTTACTTCCTCTATGCTGTAATAATCCCCTGCCGACAGTATCTCCACCAGAAGATCCTGAACAAAGGTGGTCTTGTTCGCAAGCCCCGTGAGCCTGTCCGCAAGTGCAGGCATGCCGATCTCATCCCTTATCCATTCAAAGAGCTTGTCAGACAGGGACGACCGGCTTATCAATACCGTGTTGTTGTAAATATAGAAGCAGAGCTCCTCGTAGGTATAGATCTCCACCTTGGTATTAAGGAAGGTAAACGGAGTTTCGGCCTGCTTCGGGGAACATACGATCACTCGTCCCATTGGATGGAAAACTCCTTTCTGTAGATCTTATTTGTCGTCGGGAAAAGCTTCCCGAAGCCGAGATCCCTTATTATCACCGCCCCGTCCGTGGGATTCTCAAATTCTACCGCTATGGACAGCTTCGTGGTCTTGTTCGGGCGCTTCGGTATGCCGTGTATCTTCACGGTCTCGCGCTTTTCCTCGCCGGTGTGCCTGCTGCGGTACACCAACGTCAGGGTATCCCTGTCATCAAGTATTACATTTATCCTGCCCCGGATATTATACCACTGCTTTCCGCCGTTCACGATCGGGCAGAAGGTATCCTTCTCGTCATCAAGAGAAATCCCCACATCAAAAAGCACATTTTCCTGGGTTTCGATGAAGAAACGTTCATAGAAATCCTGATACTCGCCGCCCACAGCCCTGTAGCAGGCGCCCTTGGTGTAGATATTCTGTCCCACGAAAACCCTGCGCCCCTGGCAGAGCACCGTGGTAGACTTCTTCATCCACTTATTTGTGAAGGCAACTCCCGTCAGGTACACCGACGAAATGTAGGCCTTTTTCATCTCATATTCCACGATCCTTGCAAAATCGGCATCCATCTGATAGGTATCATTTCCGTACACCGCCATGGACATCTGGGAGGAATAATCCTCATGGGTCACCGTAACGATCTCGGGCTTTTTATTCCTTGAAATGTCGATCCTGTAATAATTCAGTCCGTCGGCACCGTAATCATACAGCGCCACGGAATTGATCCACAGCTCCTGCTCCTGATTAAAAATGTAATACAGCCCGCTGTCCAGATGACTGGTTATCTCTATGGTCTGCTCGGGTACGTCCATTTCCTTATACAGACCGCTCAACAGCTGATATATACGGGAATTATACTCCGGTATCGTTATCACAAGCTTCCTTATCGTGGCATCCTCATAACGGTAAAGGAAGGAATCTATATGCAGCTTGACCATTTTAACAAATAGCCGGGCGTAGGTATACTCCTCGTCTTCAATGGTCACCACCGCCTTTGAGTCAAGATTCTCGAAAATGGCATCGATGATGATCCCCTCCTCATGGAAACGGGCCTCGGAGGCCTCCCCTCCCACATACCAGTGTCCCGTAGACGTGCTGTAGAAAAGGATATTCGGCATGAGATAGGTCTCTTTGTTATTCAGTTGGCTGACGGACTCCGGCTCGCGCGTGATGTCGTTATAATAGGACAGCTGCGTGAAATCCGAGCATAGATCCATTCCTATATAGAATGCGTCTGCCATGGTTTTTTCCTTTCTTTGTCAACGGATCATCCGCCGCACCCGGAATGACAGCTCACAGCCATCCCGGAACCCTGCTGCGGCATATGGCTCCCTTCACCCTGCCGGTATCTGCATACCGATATCTGCAAACCGGTATTTGCAAACCGGTATTTACAAAAGAGTAAGATTCTCCTCAAACAGATGGACCGTATTGATATATACATCCAGATCCTCCAGCAGCTCCTTATCCTTCCGCATCTCCTGCTTCACAAGCATGCTGTTGATCATCTCAAAGCGGTTCAGGTCCTGCCGGTTATAGGACTTCTTTTTAAGCACTTCACTCTCTACTATCTGCGCATTTCCTTCCGGATCATCCTCTATGCTGTACACCAGCCGCTCTCCGTGGAAGATAACGAATTCCATGACATAGAGTCCCCGTACCACTTCCTCCATCCTGCGCACCTGGGTAGTCTCCCGGGCGCGGTTGCCCGTGCTGTAGCGTACGTAAACCTGTCTCAGATCCTCTGTCTTGTATATAAGATAGGTCTTCAGGAAAACGTCCTGGGGCAGCGACAGGAAGGATGAGAAGCTCTTGTAGAAGGGCATTATCTTTCCCGCATCGATGAAACGCAGCGCCGTCTCTGAGATCCATTTCTTCTGCTCGTTCGTATACCTCTCCAGGCGGCTGAAATACATCAGCAGTGCCATGGAGGTTATCTCATCGTCGATATTTCCCTTCTGTATCTCGGAATAAAGCACTTCGAAAATGTAATTCGGAACCTGAATATCGTTGATAAGATAATTATGTGCGGCAAGCCTCAGGAAGGCCTTTACCACAAGTCCCCTGCTCCGGCCGTTGTAATATGTGGCAAATACATCAAATATATACTCAAGATGCTCTCCCGTGAACATCATCTGTGCCAGCGTGTTCTCCGCCAGGGGCGAGATATCCGCCACGCGGTCCTTGGCCAGCTTGAAAAGCCCCGCCAGTTCATCGATGGATCCGTTAAAATTCATCACCATATAGGTGAGTATATTTGCATTTACCGTTCCCGTCTTGTACAGGTTCAGGCATATGGACATAAGGTTCTCGTTCAGGAAGCCCTCGGAATCCTGCACGCCGTAATCCGCCAGACGGTACAGCTCTCTCACATCCAGCTCGTTGAAGCCGTAAAGCTTGACCGCTTCAAATGCCTTATCGAACAGGTTCATGTCGATCAGATAAGTAATGATGGTCCGGGCATTTGCATGGGTCAGATACTCGATATCCAGCCTGCGCAGATATTTCACCAGAACGTCCGTATCCAGATTCTCATGGTAATACTCGATGATGTTCAGGCATGCCTGCTGTTTATAATCATCGGATAATTCCTCACAGTTGATTATCTCTCTTGCTGCGTTCACCTCTTTTGCGTTCTTATAAGTGAACTCGCCGATGGATTCGTAATTGAACAGCAGCACACGGTAATCCCTGGGACTGTACTCCCTGCATATGGGCATATAGGCCTTCTCATCCACGATACGTTCAAAATGATACGGTATCGAACCCGCATAGCGGTTGCCGTCCTTATCCTCGAAAATGATGGATGCATTGTCGGAGAGTATCTCCACATAGGCTTCGCCGTCCACCAGTGCCACATGCTGAACCCTCGAAAGCTCCCCGTGGCTCACTATCACTGCGCGGACATTCGGGTTAAAGCATACCAGCTTTCTTCTGAAGATGATATTTATAAGCTTCCCGGCAAAGATGGAGCTTACGGACTCAGGCTCCAGGAACTCATCATATATCACGGTGAGGTCGTCATTTACCTTGCCCTTCATGATCATCTTCTCCATGAAATCCTCCATGATCGGAGCATATTCATGGTATATCTTCATATGTTCCGACTTGTTGAAGATGACATTTGCGTAAAGGTATGCCAGCTCGTCCTCGTTCAGAGTATTCTTGTAATTAAGATACATGAGCACCGGTGCGGGGATCCTGTCATATTTATTCTGATCCATGCTCCGGATATAGCATTCGTTAAGACCGATATATTTTAGAGAGGCCTCAACCGCAGCCTTATAAAAACGGTGATAGCGGTGATCCAGCATATTTGCGGAAATGAGCATGGAACAGATGCTTCCAAGAACCTCAAGATTCTCGGTCTCCTTCTTAAGTATCCGCTCCTGTTCCCGGGCCCTTATGGTCTCGTCAAACCGGTCATCGAAGGATTGCTGCACCTTGCGGTTCAGCCGCGCTTCCTCGGGATCATAACGCTCTCCCTCGCTGGAAAGCCTCAAGGGATCTTCCGGATTGTTGATACTGAATTCCTCTTCCTCCCCGGCTTCCTTCTCCTCATCGTCAAAACCTGTGAAGATGTAATCCTCCTCCGGATCCTCTTCCTCTTCCGGTTCCTCGTTTATTACCTCAGGTTCTTTTTCCGCACTCTCTTCGTCGGCTTTTCTTTTCTCCGCTTCAAAACGTTCCCGCCTGAGTTCTGCTTCGTTTTTATCATAAATGGAACGCAGCACATCGAATATCTGCTTGTTGAACTCCTTATTCCTGCCTGCCAGCTTTACAAATTCATTCAGTACATCATCGGAAATGTACTCATGACGCATACCCCATTTAACGGCGGTGATCTCAAAGGGTGTAAGCCTCTTCAGCATCATCGGGTTGGAGTTGAGGATATCGCAGAGCTCAAAATAGATGATGGGACTGTTTTCTCCCTCTTCATACATCTCGGTAAGCTCGCGGTAAAGCGCTCCCTTATCTTCGTTATACTCCGGATCCACAAAAAGCAGCAGCCAGAAATAGAACATCTTCGGTTCCTGGGTCCTGTAATTCCTGCGGATCATATTTGCGGTCCTGGAGGTGGTCTCATCATCCCTCAGCATCATGGCCTTCAGATAACTGTAATAACACTTCTCCTGATTGGTCATGAGGCTTCTGTCCACATCCGCCTCTATCCTGAGGAATTCCTGCTCCACATGGGCATAGTCTCCCTTAAGGATGTTCATATGCATGACCGCAAGACGATACATGTCCTCCTCAGGCTCCATTTCCGCAAGCTTTCCTAGGGCCTCCATGGTATCGGACACATACTCATCCAGACCTATCCGGTCCATACGGAAATCCAGATACGCCTGGGTAATATTTATCTTACTCTGCTTGAGCTCCTGCTCCCGCAGGCGGTTCTCCTGATCGACCCTGCGGCGTATGGGGCGCTCCAGATGTATCTCGATCTCGATCTTCTGATATATATTCTCAATGGTAAGAAGCCCGCTGTTCTCCCCGTCGGGAACATGCTCCGGGGAAATGTAAACCTGCAGGCTGCAGGAATTGGCCGTGAAATCCGCAGAGGTAATGCTCTTCTTTGCCGGGATTATAAACTCGGCATTACTGCGTATTTCGGAGCGGGTATAGCCCCAGGTATTCTTACTGAGGTTTATCTCCACGCTCTCCATCTCGGCAGGCATGATGAGATCCAGTCTGCTCTTATCCGTAGAAAGCGTAACCGTCCTCTTTTTATGCACTAGTACCAGGAATTCCTCCATGGCCTGATCCACCGAGCTTGAATCCAGAAGGCTCTCATAGACCAGCTTAAGATGGGGCTCCCGGTTTATAAATGTACGGCGGAAATCATCATTTACGAAGAGCCTTGCCGCTTCACTCCAGTTCCTTTCCGCCAGAGAGGCAAACTTAAAGAGATCATCTATCCTTTCATTCCCTCCGGTAACGCAGGGAGGAAGAATGCTGATCTCATAGGGAAGGCGGAATTCGCCTCCGTCGGTTATTACATTTATGTGTCCGCGGAAATTCTGACCTGCTTCAAGACATGTGGCATCAAATGAATACCGGACCGAGAATTTACGGCTTATGAAGCTGTGGTTTTCGAAGCGAAGCAGATAACGGCTGTCATAGACCATTCCCTTTATGGGAAAACGGTTCAGGCTTTCAACGGTAAAAGAGCCCTCATATACCGTTCCGGCTTCAATGCTCATTTTGAAATTATGGCTGGATATGGCGACCTCCGGCCTGTCGATCCGGAATTCACCCTTGGCATATTGCTCAACGATGGCCTTCATTTTTCAGACTCTCCGATAAAATACTTGCTATACCTGCTTGTTATGTTGTAAAATCTATCCATGCGGAAGGATTCCTCCGCTGTTCTTACCATAAGAAAGCGATAAGTCATTCTATTATATCAGATTCGCTTTTGATTTGAAAGAGGTTTTGTTATGACGAAGCAATCCAAATCACCCCTCAGGATCGACCAGTATGAAACCGTTCTGTACGATGCAAACCTGAATCCTCTGGGTATCCCTGTGTCAGTAAAGCAGTCTCTGGCCAACAATATCAACTCCATAATCAAATATCCCGATATATATTACGCCAATCTTCGTACTGCTCTTGCCGATTACGCGGGGACCGAGCTTTCAAGCATATATATCGGAAACGGTTCGCCGGATCTGCTCAGACTCTTTGCGGATATCCTTCATCCGAAAAAAGCGATGATACTCTCACCCAGCAGTACGGAATATGAAAAGGTCCTTCGGATCTGCGGCAGTGAGATCAGCTTCTTTGACCTTCCGGAGGAGCGGGATTTCGAGCTCTTCGTCCCGGAACTCATTGAAAAGCTGGATGCATCCCTTGATCTTCTGATCATCGGTAATCCGAACAATCCGACCTCAAAGAGGATCACCAGGAAGGAAATCGAACAGCTTTGCGAGGCCTGCAGTTCCCTTAATATTTTCCTTATCATAGACGAAATGTATGTGGAATTTCTTGATGACTACAAGGATGTTACCGCCGTTCCCCTCACCGACCGGTGGCCGAATCTGGCAGTGCTCCGCAGTCTCTCCAAATTCTTTGCGGTACCCGGTCTCAGGATCGCCTATGCCGTAATGAATAACGAAGGTATAGCCGGACTGATCGATGCAGCCACCACGCGGAACAATATTGCCACCCTGTCGGCCATAGCCGGTATCGAGATGCTGAAGGATGAGGCGTATATCGAGAATTCCCGTTCCACCGTTCATACGGAGCGCAGCCTTGTGTATCTCGCCATGAAACCGTGCCGTACCATCAAGCTCTATAAACCCGACGCAAATTTCATGCTGGTACGGCTCATGAAGGAAGGACTCACCTCCTCACAGGTTGCGGAGCACTGCAGCAAACGGGGCATAATGATCCGTAAATGCGATGACATGAGAGGTCTTTCCAATCAATATATAAGGTTCTGCTTCATGAATCCGAAACAGAATGACCTGATGGTAAATACACTTCTGGAAATCGTATGATAACAACGTAAAAAAGGACAGTTCCCGGAATGATGATATGCTACCCCCAAGTAGGACACTAAAATATAAAACCTACTTGGGGGTAGCATATCACAACCAGGTTGCCCTTTTTTGTTTTTAAAAACAAACTGACTTCCTCCCACATCTAAAGATATCTTTTCATCCGGTTCCGGCAACTATTCACGTACCCTTCAATCCGGTCTATTCTTTGCCCATGGCACGCTTAAGTATACCGGTATACCAGTCGATCAGCTGGGTGCCGAACATCACTGCAAGATACAATCCGATACATAAAGAAGGCCCGAAGGGAATATGTTCCTTTCCTCCCTTCTTCTTGCGAAGCATAACGGTGATCCCGACAGCGCCTCCTACGATGGCCCCCATGAAGAAACCGCTGACAATGATCTTCCAGCCCAGCAGGAATCCCGCTGCAGCCATCAGCTTCACATCACCTCCGCCGAATGCCCCGGAAATGATGAGATTGATCAGGATCATGGGGCCTGCAATAACCAGCATACCCACTATACGGTTCACTATGGTTATCTCGGAGAAGGGCTCCGTACCCCGGAAGGTAAGTATCGAAAGTCCGCCAAGGGCAAGGATCATAAGATTCAGGGAGAATGGGATCTCCATGGTATCCAGATCTATCATGGCTTCAAGAAGAAGGATAAGCGTAAATGCCATAAGTGTCCACGTCGCAGCATTTACTCCATAGCGGACCGCAAGGCCTGCAGAAGTGCCTCCTCCGAGGATTATGAACGCCGCAAGCCTGCCGGGACGTTCTTTGATAACATCCTTCACCGGCATATGTACCAGCTTTGCCTCGGCTTCCTTCCTTGCCAGAAAAGCTTCCTTTTCTTTCTTTGTCATTTTACCGTCAACATCTTCATCATAGTCTTCGCGGGCACGGATATAAGCATCCCAGCGTCTGTTGACTATGGCCAGGGCTACCGATATTACCGTACCGATGAAGATGAATAAAATGATCCATACTGTCTGCATATCATTCTCCCGGATTATACTGCACTCTGAAGCTTCATTATCAATCCTCAGCTTCTTCTTTTCTGAGTTCTATGCCAAGCTCCTCAAGCTGAACCGGATCCACCACATTCGGCGCCTCGCTCATAAGGTCGGATGCATCCTTAACCTTCGGGAAGGCTATAACCTCACGGATGGAATCACATTTGCACATCAGCATGAGCAGACGGTCAAGACCGTAAGCCAGTCCTGCGTGCGGGGGTACCCCGTACTTAAATGCCGTAAGCAGGAAGCCGAACTTGTCGTTGGCGCTCTCCTTAGTAAGACCGATAACCTCAAACATCTTTTCCTGAATATCGTTCTGGTGTATACGTACCGAGCCTCCGCCGATCTCAACGCCGTTCAGTACGATATCATAGGCCTTTGCACGTACTGCGCCCGGATCCGAATCAAGCTTGTCGATATCCTCCTCCATCGGCATGGTAAAGGGATGATGCATGGCAACAAAGCGGTTTTCGTCCTCGCTCCACTCAAGCAGCGGGAACTCCGTGATCCATACAAATCTATATGTATCCCTGTCAAGAATGCCCATTTCTTCCGCCATGTGACAGCGGAGAGCGCCCAGAGTCTCAAGCACGAGCTTCTTCTTTGCATCGGCAAGGATCAGCACCAGATCGCCTGCGCCCGCGCCTGCCCTTTCCTTTATTGCGGTAAGCTCCTCAGGAGTCATGAACTTGGCAAAGCTGCATTTCTCTTCTCCGTCCGGAGAGATCGAAATGTAAGCCAGGCCCTTCATACCGTAGCCCTTGACGAACTCGGTCAGGGCGTCCAGCTTCTTTCTTGCCATTCCGCCCATACCCGGAACCGTGATGCAGCGTACAGTTCCTCCGGCAGAAAGGGCTCCGGAAAATACAGCAAATTCCGTACCTGCAACAACATCGGAAAGATCCTTAAGCTCCATATCAAAACGAAGATCCGGCTTATCCGAGCCATAGCGCTCCATGGCTTCATGCCAGGTCATCCGCTGTATCGGCAGCGGAACGTCCACGCCTATGGCCTCCTTAAAGATCCGCTGCAGAAGACGTTCATTTACATCGATAACATCGTCCACATCCACAAAAGAAAGCTCCATATCGACCTGGGTGAATTCCGGCTGACGGTCAGCGCGGAGATCCTCATCACGGAAGCATTTTGCGATCTGGAAATATCTGTCGTAGCCGGAGCACATCAGCAGCTGCTTGAACAGCTGCGGAGACTGGGGGAGTGCATAGAAGGTTCCCTGATGGATACGGCTGGGGACAAGATAATCCCTTGCGCCCTCAGGTGTTGACTTGCAGAGTATTGGGGTCTCGATCTCCAGGAAGCCTTCCTCTGCCATAAATGCACGTACAGCCGTGGTCACCTTGCTGCGCAGCATGATATTTGCCTGAATGTCAGGGCGGCGCAGATCAAGGAATCTGTATTTAAGGCGGATATCCTCTTTTGTCTTACTGTCTGCCTCAATGGGGAACGGCGGAGTTTCAGCCTCGGCAAGAACACGGAGAGAATCCGCGATCAGCTCGATCTCCCCCGTTTTCATATTCTCATTCACTCCGCCGGCACGCAGCTCAACCTTACCGGTCACGGCGATAACGAATTCGCTTCTCAGCCTTCCGGCACGTTCGAAGACCTCCGCACCTGCGGTCTTTTCCTCAAAGATTATCTGAAGCACGCCGGACCTGTCCCTGAGATCGGTGAATACAATACCGCCCTTATTGCGGCTCTTCTGTACCCAGCCCATAACCGTAACCTGCTGTCCGACATTTTCCTTTGTAAGCTCCGCACACCTGTGAGACCTCTTAAGTCCCTTCATGGATTCTGCCATTTCTAGACCCATCTCCTTATCTAAATTTTTACTTCGTAAGAGTTTACCACATTCCATCAAAGAAAACAACGACAAGTCGGGGACGGTTCCCAAAATACCGGAAACCGTCCCCATCCCGCTACTGCACAAGATATCCTGCAGAATTAAAGCTGTATTCCTTACCGTCAATGATCAGCTTAGTATTCTTTGCATACCAGCCCTTGGTATCACCGTACCACCAGCCCTTGCTGCTCTTTTTCCATGAAGCCTTTGCCTTATACGTCCATGTACCGTCCTTATTCAGCCAGTAGCCCTTGCAGTATTCAGCTGACGCCATGTTACCGTTTGATTTAAAGAAATACCATTTGCCGCTTATCTTCTTCCAGCCCGTTTGCATTACTCCGGAACCGGAGAAATAATACCACTTGCCGGAAAGCTTCTTCCAGCCGGTGACCATACGGCCTTCTTTATCGAAATAGTACCATTTACCGCTGATCTTATTCCATCCGGTCAATTTATTTCCGTCGGAATCTCCATAAAACCAGTTCTTTCCTTCCTTGTACCATCCTGTCTTCTTTACCGCCGGATCATCAGGATCATGGAATCCCGTTTCTCCCTTAACATCCAGAAGGACAATGGCCTGACCATAGTACTCATCGATTCCATCTATATAAACCACATACTCGCCGGCCTTCGTCGGAATTCCGGAAAGCTTTTCTACTCCCTCCAGGACCTTATCCCTGTCTGTTTCCATACTGTCCAGGTCGCCGCTTCTGGTAAGATAGGTAACCTTATAGTCCTTACCCTCTGTAAGAGTCGTTCCTTCCGCCATCACAACCGGGGCACTGAGGGCACTCAGGTCGATGAAGAATCTGTCGCACATACGCCAGCCTTCTTTTTTAAGGTAGCCTGGGAAGTTGATCTCCGCACATATCCAGTTCAGGGAATGGCAGTCCATGATATAGCATGTAGCCTCAACCCTGACATTCGGATTGTCCTTCAGCACTGCAGCCACCAGATATTCGGTGAAGCCGCTCTCCTGATTTTTATCCGAATCAGCAAGACCGTAAGGTGATTTCACTTCTTCGAGCCTGCTCTCGTCTGCCGCTTCATCATACCAGGTATGGAAGATGGAAAGCTCGTACAGCTCGGGGGACACAACCTGTCCTTCCTCATCAAGTACCGTGATATTCAGATCACGGTAAGCGTCATTAGGTGAATCGATGTAATAAAAATGTGTCCAGTCATACATACTGTCTCCGTCAAAGCAGATCCTGTCCAGCTGAACATTTCCGTCAGCATATGCAACCCCTGTTCCTGCAAAAAGCGCCGTTATCACCAATAATGCCGATAACAGCATAACCTTTGTCCATCTGACTTTTCCTTTCATTCACTGTCCTCCCTTCACTGCATATAGTTTTTTGAATGAACACCCCATCAGTCTCTGAAGAATTCCCTTATCTCCGTATATCCTTCCGCTGCAAGCTGATCCTTCTGGAATTTCTTGTTCTTTTTCATCAGAACCACGTTAACGGTGCCTCCGGCCTCGCGTTCAGCCTTTGCCTTCTCCAGGATTTCCGACATTTTTTCCACCGGCATCCCCTTCTCGATGAGCCACGCCGTCTTCCCTGCAGACCCCGGAACCTTAAAATCCTGTTCCAGCAGCAGCATGATAATGCGCTCAAAGCCGATGGAGAATCCGCAAGCCGGCGTGTTCTGTCCGGTGAAACGGCCGATCATTTCATCGTATCTTCCGCCGCCGCCTACAGATCCGCCGTACTCATCCATGGAGATCTCGAAGATCGGTCCCGTGTAATACGACATTCCGCGCACCAGTGTGGGATCGAAAAACATTCTGAAATCCGCCGCCTTTGCCCCCTCAACGCTGTCAATGATTCCTATAAGATCTTCCGCCACAGCCGGATCAAGATATCCGTCAAGCCTGTCCTTCAGCTGACTTATCCTGTCCGTACTTCCGTCATTTCCGTCAAAAAGCCCGAGATACTTATCAACGGAAGCTTCCGGATGTCCGGCAGAAATGAGTTCCTCGCGAACGCCGTCCAGCCCTATCTTATCCATCTTGTCAAGGGCAATGAAAACGGCATCATAATCCGCTTCCGCAAAGCCGCAGGAAGCAGCCATTGCCTTAAGTATCCGTCTGTCATTTATACGGATGGTAAAATTCTTAAATGAAAGCTTACCCAGCAGGGTGGTTGTTGCAAGGATAAGTTCTATCTCAGCAATACTTGAGGCTTCCCCCAGAATATCGATATCACACTGCATGAACTGGCGGTATCTGCCGCGCTGCGGGCGGTCTGCGCGCCATACCGAACCCATCTGAAGCGCCTTGAATGGGCTGGGAAGGTCGTTTGCGTTATTGGAGTAGAACCGGCAGAGGGGAACCGTTAAGTCATAACGGAGACCGCCGTCCACGAGATCCAGCTCCTCCTTTGCATTCTCCAGCTGCAGCTTCTCTCCCCGCTTCAGGATCTTGAAGATGAGCTTCTCATTTTCACCGCCCTGTTTGGATGACAGATTTTCAATATGCTCCACCGCCGGCGTTTCGATGGGTGTAAATCCGAAGGTTCTGTAGGTCTCCTTGATCTTTGCGATACAGTAGTCCCTTATCTCCATCTCCCTGGGAAGTATATCCTTCATGCCGGTAACCGGCTTTTTCTTCATTGCCATTTATGCTCTCCTTTATTTCTTGTACCGGCCGGGACTCAGAACCTCAGCTCGTGCTCCGTCGCGGTCCTCTTTCTTTCTATCATTTCCTCTATACGCATGAGGTACTGGTCTATATTCTTAACATCCTCCGCCCTGTCTATTCCTGTCACATCCCCGGTCTCCGGGTCCATCCGGAGCACTCTTGTAACCGATCCCGCTCCCGCGGCAAATATATCCACCTTTTCCTCTATGATCAGCACATTATATATGCAGGGTTTCTTCGCGTAACCCACATTTTCGAGATTCCCCGATATATTCTTCTGGCGGTACAGGTAGTAGGGCGTAAGTCCCATTTTACGTGCGGAAATATCCGCCAGCCGAAGCATCCTGTCTGTATCCCTATGAACGGTCTTAGTGATCATTTCGGGCTGATTTTTCAGCTCCGACGCCCTCTTTACCGCAAGGGAATGCACAGTCAGGCTGTCCGGCAGCAGCTTCTCGATAACTCCGAGAGTATAACGCATGTCTTCCGCGGTTTCCTCCGGAAGTCCCGCGATAAGGTCCATGTTGATATGGTAATCTCCCACCTCTCTTGCCATACGGAAGGCCCTCATCACATCGTCAGAGGTATGTGCCCTTCCGATCAGCTGCAGCGTCCTGTCACGCATGGTCTGGGGATTGATGCTGATACGGCTCACCTTATGCCTCTTCAGCACCACGAGCTTGTCTCTGGTAAGACTGTCCGGTCTCCCTGCTTCCACCGTATATTCCCGGAGATCAGAGAGATCGAAATTCGCTTCTATGGCCGCCAGCAGCTGATCCAGATGTCCCGCATCCAGAGAGGTCGGCGTACCTCCCCCGATATATATGCTGACAAGCCGTCTTTTTCGGTTGATGAAGGAAATGATCTGCAGCTCCCTGATCAGGCAGTCCATATAATCCGCTATCGCATCCCTGTACATATCTATGGGATATGAGGTAAATGAGCAGTAAAGACAGCGGCTCGGGCAGAAGGGTATCCCGACATAAAGGCAGTAATCCCTGACCGGGTCCACCGAGGAAAGGATCTCCTGCTCACGCTCCGCCACATCCACCGCAAGCGTTGCCTTCTCTTCGGAAACCATATAGGCTTCCATATATCCGTCAATGATATCATTTCTCTGAAGCCCGTCCTTAAGGGCTTTTGTAGCGATCTTGGTAGGTCTCATTCCCGTGAGGCTTCCCCAGGGAAGTTCTCTTCCGGTATATTCGCAGAGCAGCCTGTAGGCGGCCAGCTTCAGCTTGTTCCTGAAGCGGGACTTATCCTCGTACTCCCCGTTGATATAAGCGGTAAAAACAACCTTTCCCCCCTCCTCAAGCCTGAGCCGGGTATGCTTCTCCATATAAAGCGCAGTAAAAACAAACCGGAATTCCTTATAAAGCTCCCGGCTGTAATCGGCAACCTGATTCGGAGATACTCCCGTGATCCGTTCTCCGGAATAGAAGGCCTGGAGCATGGCACGGAGATCATTGGTATAGGATGTGTCATTTTCCACCAGAAGGATCATACTCGCACTTCCTTATCGCTTTTTTGATGAAACGGGTACTCTGTTTTCGGTCAGAAATACATATTATCCGCGATCTCGCGCTGAATGGTAGTCGGGTCATCATGCCCCGGGAAGACCAGTGTCTCCTCAGGCAGGGTAAGCAGCTTCTTCTCTATACCCCGCAGCAGCTCCCCGCTGTTTCCGCCGGGGAAATCCGAGCGGCCGATGCTTCCGCGGAACAGGGTATCCCCGTCAAAAAGAAGATGCTCTTCGGGGAAATAGTAACAGATACCGCCGGGAGTATGTCCGGGGATCTCTATACATTCGATCCTTGTTCCCAGATATTCCAGCACCTCTCCGTCCTTTACGGTACGGTCAGCCTTCATGCTGAAGTCGGAACCTATAAAGGGCGCCGCCAGATTCAGCTCCGGGTTCTCAAGAAAGGCTGCGTCCTTCTCTCCGATGATCACCGGAACCTCGGGATACTCCTTCTTCAGACGCGGAACCGCCATGCAGTGGTCAAAATGGCCGTGGGTAAGAAGGATGGCTTTGAGGATCAGGCCCTGCTCCTCTATCATTTTTACGATATGTTCACCGCTCTCTGCGGGATCTATGATCACCGCATCCTTAGTTTGTACATGATGGACCGTATAGCAGTTGGTAGCCACCGGTCCAAGGACAGCGGAAATGATATTTAACTCGCTCATGTTAGATTCCTTTCGTATCAGCCGGTTGTACGCTCTATATCTATGATACCCTCAACATTTCGTATCTTTGCCGTAAGATGGGCCAGCTGATCCTTGGAATGAACTCCGAACTGCATGGAAATGGTGATCTTCCCCTGCTTCGACGTTCTTACCGTCATTCCCTTTATCGCCACCTCGGTCTCTTTAAAGATCTTGGAAATGTCATATACTACGCCCTGTCTTCCCGAGGAGTAGATATTTATCTCGGTAAGGTACTCTGCCTGTGCCGATGAATCGGCCCCCTCTGCCCATTCCGCATCTATAAGCCGCGTGCGGTCGGACTCGTCCATGCACAGGATATTGATACAATCCGTACGATGAATGGAGACGCCTCTTCCCCGGGTAATGAATCCGACGATCTCATCTCCGGGAACCGGTGAACAGCATTTGGAGAATCTCACGGCAACGTCATGGATACCCTGAACCTTGATGCCGCCCCTGGGTATCTCGTATACATGTCTTCCCCTCCGGATCTCCGAGACAACCTCATCATCGGTCTTATCCTTATCCAGCAGACGGTTTCTCTCATCCTGCAGACGGTTTACGATCTGGCCCTCCTTGATGCCGCCGTGTCCGACAGCAGCCATCAGGCTGTCCCAGTCGGGGAAATTATATTTCTTAAGGGTAAGGGCCATCAGCTCGGGTGTCAGAAGCTCCGACAGGTTCAGGTTCTTCGCCTTGCAGTAATCCTCTATGGCTGCCTTTCCCTTTTGGATATTGTCCGCCTTATGTTCCTGCCTGAACCACTGGTTTATCTTGGTCCGGGCCTGGGAACTGCGCACGATCTTCAGCCAGTCCTGGCTGGGTCCCTTGGAATTACCCGAGGTGATGATCTCGACCCGGTCACCGCTGGATAGCTGCGTCTCTATGGGAACCATACTTCCGTTGATACGGGCGCCCACCATGGTATTTCCCACCGTTGTATGGATAAGATATGCGAAATCTATGGTGGTAGAGCCCTTCGGAAGGGTCTTTACATCTCCCGCCGGAGTAAAGACATATACCTGGTCGGTAAATAGATCCAGGTCCGTCTTCACAACGTTCATGAATTCCTTATTATCCTCTGTCTCATTCTGCCACTCCAGGATCTCGCGAAGCCAGTTCAGCTTCTCCTCCTCACGGGTGACACTCTTGGGGCCGCCCTCCTTATATTTCCAGTGTGCGGCGATACCGTATTCCGCAGTACGGTGCATCTCGTAGGTACGGATCTGGATCTCAAAGGGCCGTCCCTCACGCCCGATAAGGGTGGTATGAAGGGACTGATACATATTCGCCTTCGGCATGGCGATATAATCCTTGAAACGTCCCGGTATGGGCTTGTATTTCTCATGAATGATACCCAGCGCGGCATAGCAGTCCCTAACCGTTTCCACCTTGATACGCAGTGCAAAGATATCATAGATCTGATCCAGCGTCTTATCCTGGGTCTTCATCTTCTTGAATATACTGAATATGTGCTTGACGCGTCCGTCGATCTCAGCCTCTATGCCGGCTTCCCTTATGTATTCGCGCACCTCATCCACCATCTGATGGATGAAATCCTCACGTTCCGTCAGCCGCTCATCGATCTTCTGCTTCAGTTCCTTATAGACATCCGGATACAGATACTGCATACAGAGGTCATCCAGCTCGATCTTGATCTTTGATATACCCAGCCTGTGTGCCAGCGGAGCATAGATATCCATGGTCTCTCTGGACTTTTCGATCTGTTTTGCCGGGGACTGGTACTGCAGCGTCCTCAGATTATGCAGACGGTCTGCAAGCTTGATGATGATAACGCGTATATCCTTCGCCATGGCGAGGAACATTTTACGCAGGTTCTCCGCCTGGATCTCGATCTTATCCTGAGACAGATTCAACTGAGTCAGCTTTGTAACGCCGTCCACAAGCAGCGCTACCTCATCCGAGAATTCCTTCGCCACCTCTTCCTTGGTCATCGCCGTATCTTCCACAACATCATGCAGAAGTCCCGCAATGATAGTCTCCTTATCCATCTCCAGCTCTGCCAGGATGATCGCCACACAGATAGGATGAATGATATACGGTTCACCCGATTTACGCTTCTGTCCCTGATGGGCATCGTCTGCCACATGGTATGCCTTCTCTATCAAAGAGAAATCATCCGAAGGGTGATAAAGGCGGATCTTACGGATTAGCTCCTTATACAGTTCCTCCGGTGGCGTAAAATCCGCCGGTGTTGCAAGCACATCCTTCTCCTCGGTCTTTTCGATCTTTATTCTCTGATCCGACATATCTCTCCCTCCTTTCTTTCCTGCTCTTTTAAAAACAAAGGGTTACTGTCCGGCACCGCTCCTCCGGATTTATTCACCCTCATATTTCAGAATGCTGTCGAAATCGTATTTCCCAAGAACCTCGCGGCCCTTAAGATCCACCAGCTCCATAAGTGCGATGATCTTTGCGACCTCACCGCCTGCCATTTCCACAAGACTCGCGGCCGCGGAAAGTGAACCTCCTGTAGCCAGAAGATCATCCACAAGAACCACCTTCATTCCCGGCTTTACCGATTCCTCATGTATCTCTATGGTTGCAGACCCATACTCCAGGTCATAGGATTGTTCCAGGGTCTTCCTGGGGAGCTTGCCCTTCTTGCGTATCAGAAGAACTCCCTTATGCATGTTGTACGCCAGGGTAGCTGCAAAAAGGAAGCCCCTCGCCTCAATACCTGCCAGCATATCGAAATCCAGGCCTTCCAGCTTTTCAGCAAGGGCGTCAACAGCCATCCTGTATCCGTCCGGGTCTTCAAGCACACCGGTCACATCCCTGAATATTATCCCCTTCTTTGGAAAATCAGGTATACTGACCACATAATCCTTAAGATCTTTCATTTTACTCCTCCGTGCTTTTTCTGTAATGAACCAGCATGCACTCCGGTCTTCGTTCTCCCCGGAATTCATTTACCGAAACCTGATACATCAGGTCTATTTTTACAATATCCTTTATTGTATCACATTCTTTATCTCCAGACCATATTTTTATGTCCTGAAAGAGTTCTTCTCCCTGAAAAACAATCACCTCGGAACAGTAGCCGTGCTTATTCTCCAGCCTGAGCCTTAATGTTGCGCCGTCCCTGCCCATTCGTCTTATCTTCCGGACGATCAGTCCACGTTCGGCGAACACGGGCTTTGGATTACCGTTTCCGAAAGGTTCCAGCTGCTCCAGCTGCTCCGCAAGGTCAAGCGAAACATAGGAAACCGGCATGGGAACATCCAGGTATACCTTCTCTATCAGCTGGTCGGCGGTCAGTCCGTCCGAAGCATTAAGCCTTTCCGACAGCGTACGCAGAACATCCCTCCTTATGGTAAGCCCCGCAGCCATCTTATGACCTCCGAAACGCTCCAGCAGTTCAGAAACGGCCGAAAGGGATTCAAACATATTATATTCCGGTATGGACCTTCCCGAGCCCTTAAGAAGCTCCGGGTTATCCTCCGACTCGGTAAATACTATCACCGGACGGTAATACCTCTCCCTGAGCTTTCCCGCCACTATACCGGCAAGAGATTCATGCAGACCCGGGATAAGCAGGACTATAACGTGATCCCTCTCCGCCGTACCCGATTCTTCGAGAAAGCCCGCCGCCCATTCAACGCCTTCTTTTGTAGCGGTCTTACGGCTTTCATTCAGCTCCTTCATCTCTTCCGCCAGCCGTCCGGCTTCTTTTGCGTCCTCAGTCATCAGCAGCTTCATGGCCTCCAGCGCGGAGTTAAGGCGGCCCTCTGAATTGATACATGGCCCTATGATAAAGCCCAGATGATAAGCCGTTATCTTCTTTCCGTCAAGCAGTCCGGCAGCGGAAAGCAGCGCCCTGAGGCCTGTACATTCCGTCTCCGGCATCGCCAGCATTCCCTCCCTCACCACGATGCGGTTCTCATCCGTGATGGGCATTACGTCGCAAACCGTGCCCAGGGCGACAAATTCCATTAAATACCCCGGCTCCAAAGCCCTCCCCATCAGTCCGGACAGCACCTGCATCAGCTTATAGGCCACCTCCACACCGCAGATATCCTTAAAGGGATACGGATCGCCGGGCTGCCAGGGATTAACGATCGCGTCCGCCTCCGGCAAAAGCTCCTGTACCTGGTGATGGTCGGTCACCACCACCGTCATACCCAGCTCCTTAGCTCTTTTTACCGCATCGAATGCCGCCGTGCCGTTATCTGCCGTAAGCAGCGTATCCACGCCATCCTTTTCCGCTTCCTCAACAAGCCGCACATTCATTCCGTAGCCGTCCCTGACCCTGTCGGGGATATCATAACTCACATCGGCATCAAGTCTTTTAAGCGCCTTCATCAGAACATAGCAGGAGGTTACCCCGTCCACGTCATAGTCTGAAATGATACGTATCTTCTTTCCTTCCCTTATCTTTTCAGCCAGCAGCAGAGCGGCCGCTTCACAGTTTTTCAGCAGCTTCGGGTCAGGAATATCGGAAAGCGTTCCGTACAGGTATTTTTCCTGTTTTTCCGGAGTGTCCTGTCCACGGTTAACCAGTATCCTTGCCATGACCGGATCTATGCCCAGTCTCTGCCCGATCTCCCGGAAATCCGCCCTGAAGGCGTGCATATGCCATTCCACAGTTCTTGCCATTGTGACTCCTTTAAGCTTCTTTTTACGAAATAAAGCCACAGGCAAGCCTGTGGCTTTATTTACTCGATGTTCTTTATGCCTTAGCCGGCTGCTGCTTGGCGTCCTTATCCGACGCAATCTTCTTCCTTCCTATGTGTTTCTTCAGGAACAGCCACAGCGGGCCGGTGATGAAGATGGAGGAATACAGACCGCAGAGAAGTCCTGCGATAAGTGTCAGCGTGAATTCCTTAAGGGAAGCAACGCCGACGATATACAGCATAAGTATTGTAGCGAAGGTAGTCAGTGTGGAATAAATATTTCTCGTCAGAGTCTGGGAAATACTCGTATCCACAATAACATCATAATCATCCTTCATACTCTTCAGGTTCTCACGGATACGGTCAAAGATGATGATCGTAGCATTGATGGAGTAACCCACAATGGTAAGCATACATGCGATAAATGTGCCGCCCACGCTCAGATATGCCACGGAATAAACCATGAACACTATCATGACATCGTGTATGAGGGCGATAACCGCTGCCGCACCGAAACGCACATCCGAGAAACGAAGGGCAATGTAGATCAGCATCAGTATCGATGCCACTACCACAGCGATGATCGCGTCTCTCTGCATTTCACTTGAAATGGTGCTGCTTATGTTCTGTGAATCGATCTTATCATCCGTCAGACCGAACTTATCCTCGAGCGCCTTGTTAACAGCCGTACGGGTGGTCTCGTTCAGCTCCGAGGTCTTAAATACTATCTGATTTGTATTATCTACTGTCTGGATCTGAATGGTTCCAGCCTGAATGCCTGCAGCATCGGCGATCACCGGTGCGATCTCACTCTCGGCCTCTGCCAGGGTATACTGCTTGTCAAAGGTTACGGTGGTGGATGTACCGCCGCTGAACTCAAGGCTGAAGTTCAGGACATCTCCACGATGATCCATATTCTTATTCACAAACATGAAACCTATACCGCCGACGATAAGAACCAGCGACAGCAAGCCGGTAACCTTGAAAGCTTTTGTAAACTTTAAAACCTTTCTTGTCTTTGCTTCACCGTAAAGCTTCTTGTTCGTAACGCCCAGGTTGGCAAATGCCCCCAGCAGCACACGGGTGACGACCAGCGCCGTGAACATGGAAAGGAGGATACCAAGGATAAGAGTCTTTGCGAAGCCCTTAACCGAACCGGAACCCATCCAGAGCAGAACGACGCCCGCAATGATGGTAGTAACGTTACCATCGAAGATGGCCGAGAAGGCCTTTGAGAAGCCGTTTTTGATAGCGGTCTTTACTGTCTTTCCGTCAGCGATCTCCTCCTTGATACGGGTGAAGATGATGACATTCGCATCCACGGCCATACCTATTGACAGAATGATACCGGCGATACCCGGAAGGGTAAGGGAGATACCAAGTGTCTGCAGGAAGAACAGCTCAAGGATAACATATACGGAAAGTGCGATAGATGCAATGAATCCGGGGAAACGGAATACAATGATCATGATCAGGAACACGATCCCGAGACCGATGGCACCCGCAAGAAGCGATGTATTCACAGCATCCGTACCCAGCTTTGCACCTACTACCTGTGAACGGAGTTCACGGAGAGTAAGGGGAAGGGCACCGATCTTGATGGTGCTTGCAAGAGATTCAGCTTCTTCGTATGATGAAATGCCGTTGATCTCGGCGCTTCCGCCGTTGATAGCTTCGTTAACATTCGGGGCGCTTACGACCTGTCCGTCATATACGATATAAAGAGGCTTGCCGATACTTGCAGCGGTAACTTCCGCAAATTTCTTCGCGCCTTCATCCGTAAACTGAAGGGATACTACATTTTCCTTGGTTCCCTTCGTCTGGTCCTCTCTGATGCCGGCAGATGCTTCCTTTACATCGGAGCCTGTCAGTGCGGCATCATAAGGTCCCTGGTTATAGAAGCCATCGATATTCTCGGAATCGATGAATTCCAGTGTTCCGGGGCGTCCCAGAGAATCCAGGATCTCATTCGGGTCATACTTGCTGGTATCTACAGGGATCTCGACAGTGAGACGGTTGCTGCCTTCACGGTAAACCTCACCATCGGTACTGTAGTTATCAACTCTTCGCTGCAGCTTGTCCTGTGTTGCTGCGATAGCCGCGTCGGTTGCATCATCCTCGACGATCTCATAGGTGACGCTGACGCCGCCCCGAAGATCAAGACCCAGTATAATGTCCTCTGCACGACCTGCCTTCTCGGAACCCAGTCCGAAGATAATGGTATATACCATTCCGGCCACGAGCAGAACAAAGATGATCAGGGCCAGCACCGCATTTCTCTTTGCTTTCTTCATGGTTTCACTCCTTAACTACCTGCCGCGGACTTCTGCCGCAGCTTATGTACTGCATCCGGTTTCCCGGTCAAAAAATATAACACGTCATTCCGTTTTGGAATGGCAGATATCATCCACATCACAGCTGTCCCGGTCCTCGCAGTCCGAAGCCTTCTCCGTGGATATATTAATATCAGCAAGCGCCGCCTTCATCATCAGCGCGCACTCAACCCTTTTACGTTCCAGTTCACAGCCGATATCATAGGCTTCGAGGATCTTTCCGTGGAATGAATAAGCATTGGCCGCACAGCCTCCGCTGCAGTAAAACCGCGCAAAGCAGGTCTTGCATTTCTCCTTTGCGTATACATTATTGCACTTGAATTCATCCACGATCTCAGTCTTTTCTATGCCCTTCCACACATCACCCAAAAGGAAAGCTTCATTTCCGACGAACTGATGGCAGGGATAGAGATCACCCCAGGGTGTGACTGCAAGATATTCGGTTCCCGAGCCGCAGCCGGACAGTCTTTTATACACACAGGGTCCGCCTGTCAGATCGATCATGAAATGAAAAAATGTTACCGGATTCCCGTTCCTGGCCTCATCCACCAGAGTCTTCGCCAGTATATCATACTGTTCGCAGAGCTTCGGCACGTCCTCCTCACGGATCGCATAATCCTCCTCCGGAGGAGCGACCACGGGTTCCATGGAGATCACATTAAAGCCTTCCCTGATAAATGTCTTCACATCCTCGGCAAAATCAAGATTGTGACGGGTATAGGTACCCCTGATGTAATACTCGCCTTTCCGTTTCTTCTGAAACTCCTTATATTTCGGAAGGATCAGGTCATAGCTTCCCTTTCCGTTCCGCGTGGGACGCATGGCGTCATTCACCTCGCGTCTCCCGTCGATGGAGAGCACCACATTCTTCAGTTCTTTATTTGCGAACTCCGTGACTTCATCATTCAGGAGCACACCGTTGGTGGTCAGGGTAAATCTGAAATGCTTTCCGGTCTCCTCTTCCCGCTTTCTTCCGTATGCCACCAGTTCCTTCACGACCCCGAAATTCATCAGCGGCTCTCCGCCGAAGAAATCCACTTCGAGATTCTTCCGGTTACCCGAATTCGCGATCAGAAAATCAAGCGCGGCCTTACCCACTTCGGCAGACATCAGCGCCCTGTCGCCATGATACTCGCCCTGCCCCGCAAAGCAATACCTGCAGGCCAGGTTGCAGTCATGGGACACATTAAGACAAAGCGCCTTGACCACAGTCTTACGGCGCTTAAAATCTATCACCGCTTCCTGATATCTGTCATCGGTAAAGAGCTTTCCGTCGTCCACAAGCTGCTGTACCGCGTTGTAGGCTTCGGATATATCCTCCGGGCTCTCCTTCGGGAATTCCTTTTTCAGTTCCGAGATCACAGTCTCCCGCGGCCTGTCCTCATAAAGAGCGATCAGCCTGTAGACCAGATCATCCACCACATGCACGGAACCGCTGCATACGTCCAGAACGATGTTATAGCCGTTATTCCGAAATTGATGTACCTGTTTCATTTCACACTCCGGCAAATAGTACTAAGTCGGAAAATCATTCTTACTGATTCTCGCAGCTCTGGTTTCCTACTGTACAGGAGGTCTTGCATGCAGACTGGCATGAAGTCTGGCACTCGCCGCAGCCGCCCTTTTCCTGAGTTTCCTGATAAGTTGTTGTTGTAAGTGTTTTGATTCTTTCCATTATGATTATCCTCCTTCGATCCCTTTCATCAGGGCACACATATCGCACATTATAACACATCCGATTATAAATGCAAACAAAAAAGTTGCGATAGTCCCGGTAAATATGCTATAAATATTAATGATGCCGGGAGCGGTGTCTTTTTTACCCTGCATCATGATATAAAGCATCAGATAAACAAAGAGGAAAAACCATGAAGAAAATACAGATCGAAAGAAAAGAGATCACCCGGGTGGAAGCCTCCGCATCACAGGGTCTTACAACTGCCCAGGCAGAAGAACATGCTGCCGCCGGCTATTCCAACCTGCCTGTGGAACCTTCCTCCAAATCCGTCGGCGGGATCATCGCAGAGAATGTTTTTACCTATTTTAACCTGATCTTCGCCATCATAGCCGTAATACTTATCCTGGCGGGCTGCTGGAGGGATCTTACCTTCATGCCCATAATCATCTTCAATACCCTCATCGGTATCATCCAGGAATTAAAATCCAAGTCCACTCTCGATAAGCTTACAGTGCTGAATGCACCCACAGCAAATGTGGTCCGGGACGGCGTGATAAAGAGTATCCCCTCTGACCAGCTGGTCATAGATGATATCATCGTATTTAAAGCCGGCGACCAGATCCCGGCCGATGCGGTCGTAATAGAAGGAAAGGTTTCCGCAAACGAAGCGCTGCTGACAGGCGAAGCTGATGAGATCGTAAAGGAAAGCGGTTCGGAACTGATGAGCGGAAGCTTTATCGTGTCCGGAAACTGCAAGGCAAGACTCACCGCGGTGGGCGAGGATTCCTATATATCCAAGCTTACTCTTCAGGCAAAGAAGCAGAAGTCGGGAGAACAGTCGGAAATGATCCGCTCGCTCAACAAGATCGTCAAGATCGCCGGCTTCATCATCATTCCCATAGGCGGCCTGCAGTTTTTCCAGTCCTATGTGGTAAACAGCCTTACCTACCAGGAAAGCATCAGGGCTGCAGTTGCTTCCGTCATCGGAATGATCCCCGAAGGCCTCTTCCTTCTCGCCAGTATCACGCTTGTGCTCAGTACCGTGCGTCTCGCTGGCAAGAAGGTTCTTGTACATGATATGAAATGTATAGAGACCCTGGCCCGGGTAAATGTGCTCTGTGTGGATAAGACCGGTACCATAACCGAGAATACCATGAAGGTCACGGATTTCATTCCTGTAGATGAAAATGACCGCGATGAGATACACGATCTCCTCTGTGATTTTGCGGCAGCCCAGTCAGCCGACAATATAACCATGGCCGCCCTGAAGGACTATTTCACGACTCCCACGGATGCCAGGATCGTGGGGCATACTGATTTCTCCTCCGAGTTTAAATACTCAAGCGTTACTCTTGAGAAGGCATCCTATGTTCTGGGCGCTCCGGAGTTCATACTGAGGGATGAGTACCAGAAATACCGTGAAAAGATCGAGCTTTACAGCCGCCGGGGCTATCGTGTCCTTGCATTTGCCGGATATGACGGAACGCCGGACGGCAAGGCTCTGACCGCGAAATGTCACGCCATGGCCCTGGTACTTATCACGAACCCTGTCCGGAGTACGGCGCCCGAGACCTTCAGCTTCTTCGAGCGTGAAGGCGTTACCGTAAAGGTCATCTCCGGGGATAACCCCATCACGGTATCCGAGGTTGCAAAACAGGCAGGCGTAAGCGGCGCCGAAAGATATGTGGATGCATCCACTCTCACAACGGATGAATCCATCAAGAATGCCATAGAAAACTATACGGTATTCGGGCGGGTTACACCCGAGCAGAAACGTAAATTCGTCAAAGCGCTTCAGGAGCACGGTCACACGGTTGCGATGACCGGAGACGGTGTCAACGATATCCTTGCTCTTAAGGATGCCGACTGCTCCGTAGCCATGGCTTCGGGAAGTGAGGCTGCCGTTCAGGCGGCCCAGCTGGTGCTTCTGGACTCTGATTTCGTACACATGCCCGAGGTTGTAATGGAAGGCCGCCAGGTGGTAAATAATATGGAGCGTTCGGGAAGCCTCTTCCTCGTGAAGAACATTTTCTCCCTGCTGCTCTCGGTTCTTACCATTATTTTTGCGGTGGTCTATCCTCTGACACCTTCACAACTGACGCTGATAAGCGCCTTTACGATCGGTCTTCCCGCATTCCTGCTGTCCCAGGTACCCGATCATTTCCTGATCAGGGGACACTTCATGAAAAATGTCATGCTGCGGGCATTACCTGCCGCACTGACGGATGTACTGATAGTTCTTGCGATGGTATTCTTCGGTCAGCAGTTCGGCGTTACTCAGGAAGAGATCCAGACAACCTCAGCGATCCTTCTCTGTATCGTCGGTATCATGATAATCGTCAAGATATCAAGACCTCTTACGAATTATAAGCGTTCCGTTATACTGCTCTGTGTGGCGCTGATCATTTTCAGCTTCAGAGCGCTGCACAATGTATTCGGAACCATCAATCTTTCGGATCTTTCAACACGAAGCATCCTGCTCTGTGTAAACTTCGGTATCATGGCCGACGCGCTGATGCATTTCATCACCTACGTCATCCATACCATCGAGGTGCTGATCCTCAAGTTCAGTCCAAATACCAAGCCTACAGACAGGCCTGTTGTATAATACGAACGAAATGGGAGGGAATCTTGTTCCCTCCCGTTTCCTTTCCGTTATACTCCTTACAATACTGTGGATTCCTCCAGAAGCTTTATGATCTCACCCGCATTCCGGAAGATCCTGTCTGCCTTCTCCTTCACCGCATCGTTCGGCTTTATCAGATCGACCACCATCACGGTGAACAGTCCTGCGGCAGAACAGGAAAGGATACCGTTTATGGAATCCTCAACGCCCATGGTGTTCTCCGGAGCGGTGCCCAGTCTTCTGCAGGCCTCCAGATATATATCCGGTGCAGGCTTGCCGTGCTCCACCATATTTCCATAGACTATATCATCAAAATGATCATACAGGCCATGCTTCTTCAGCTGGTATTCAGCTCTTTCCGAAGCTGTGGATGTAGCCATGCCGATCTTTATGCCCTTCCCGGAAAGATACTCCAGAAGCTCTATGATCCCCGGCTTCACATCGAATCCCGGATCCCGTCCGTAGGAATCCACTCCTTCGGTCACTCCCTGCCGAAATACATAATAATCTATACCGGAATGGAAGACTTCATCGAAATGACGCCTGTTAACCTCCTTCGTACCTCCCGCGATCCTGTCACAGAATATCTCCACCAGTTCATCCGGAAGGCCGTACTTTGCAGCCTCTCTGTGTTCCATAATGCGGTAAATACGTTCCGAGTCAAATATGACGCCGTCCATATCAAAAACAACCGCTTCAATCTTTTTTTCAGGCTTTCTTTCCGTCTTCCCCTCTATCTTCTCTTCTGCCTTTCCTTCCATCTTCCGCATCCTTCCGGTCTGATCTACAGGGACTCACTTGTATGGACAACGGTTTCGGACAGCAGAACGATGATCCTCTTCTTCTCTCCGATCTCCAGATCCTCAGGTTTCACTGTAGGATCACTGAGAACCGTCGTAAGCGGAACATCATCCTCCCCGTCCCCGGAAGCCTGAAGTACCGATGTAAGCTCATCACCTCCGGCCTGTGTGCTGCGGCCGTCATCCGATGAAAGAAGCGCGGTTTCGTCCTCCGGTCCGGAGGCTGCCGCATAGCCCTCCATCATGGCTGAAGAATTACTCAGTACATCGGTCTTAAGCTCCAGATCTTCATTGTAGGTATTTGGCCTGCGTGCCCCTTCACTTCTGAAGCTTCCAAGCACATCCGTTGCATCTTCTTTACCAAGGACATCCGTAGCTTCTCCCTGTCCTCCGGGACCGTAATGATCGGATTCCTCATCCTCTGTTCCGAGTACCTCGGTCCTCTCATTTTCCAGTCCGAGCTTTTTATTCCTGCCTCTGCGGCCCGAAAGCTTGCGGTTTCCGGAGCTTGCCGCCTCCGCAGCGGCTTTCTTTGCCCTTTCCTCAAGAGAATCTTCGGCTGCAGGCTGCTCGCTCTGCTCTTCTTCAGCCCCGTCCTTCAGATGACCGCTCTCAAGTTCGGCTTCTCTGGCCCTGATACGTTCCTTATTTCTTCTGTTTGTAAGACCCCTTGTACGGGATTCATACCCTGTAGCCCTTATCGCCTCGATAGCCTTTCTCTGGGTGCTTCCGCTGGCAATGCCTACTGCCTTCGGGATATGCAGTACAAAGAAGAGTACAACCGCAACGATAAAGAAGATGATCGCAATGATCAGGCCTGTATAAAACAGTATACGATATACATCCATCGTGTCATCCCTCCTCTTTTCCGGCAGTACCGTTATGAAGCGCCTGTATCTTCTCCACGTCATTCATACGCTTCATCCAGTTCACATCACTGTCAATACCCGGTATCTTTGAGCCGGCTTCATATACATCCAGGATCTCACGACGTTGTTCTTTTGTGATATTATTGATATTCTTCTCACCCGTTTCGGCATTTGTGGAATAAAGATCCACAAGGAAATTCAGATGCTCCGAATATATCCTGACAAGATTCTCCTGCGTTTCCGAGCCCTTGTTTTCCAGGAATGCCTCAGCTTCCTTAAAGGTCGACACAGCATTATCGATCTCACCGACAGCTCCGTAGATCTTTGCTATACGGATCATTTTCTCCTCATAACCCTTACGATAAGCCTGAGGTTTGGCGTCGCCCTCAGCAGTCGAAGCAGACGTAAGCTTGGCGCTGGCAAAATTAGACACATCCCTGCTGGCATTGATGGCCAGATAATAGTAGTTCTTAAAATCTCCCTTTACCGCCAGCTGGTAATATATCTCGGACAGCGCATTACTGAAGGAATAATAATACTGCTGTGCATTTTCACCGCTGAACTCTTCAATATCCGCCACTGCCTGCGTCATGGCCGAGATTATTGGCTGAACCCGTGCCTCAACCCGTTCCTCATCCTGGGCAGCAACATATGAAGAGATATATCTGGTATAAAGGTTGCCTATGATCTGATAGTTTACATACTTCTGTTCATTGGTATTGTCAAAACGGCTCTGATTATATGTTGCAAAGCTGTTCAGCTTGCCTATCAGACCTGCGATATCCGGATTATTTCCCGAAAGCACGAATGATATGCTCTCATAATAGCTTGCAAGTTCACCGTAATCGGGGTCGTCCGGATCCACCATACGGAAATATTTATCGGCTGCCGCATAATCGGAAAGCTCCGAGAAGTAGGCAAGTCCCAGTCTGTAAAGGACCTCCGAATTCGAGCTTACCTCGGAATTACTGTTATTTATACGGTTTGCTATGGTTGAAAGTCCGTCAACCAGAAGCAGCTTATCCTCGCCCTCGGCATTATCATCCTGGGATGCCCTGATATACAGATCTATATAGCTTACAAAAGCATCCGCATCCGCATCATTTATATCAAATGCACTCTTATACTCGTCCGCCGCAGCCTTGTAATGGCCATTGACCATCTGGTCCCGGCCGGCCTCGATGTGCGTTGAATAATTCTCCTTCTTTGCTTTCTGCAGTCCCGTATTGCCGATAACGGCAAGGATCATGCCCAGGATGGACACAGCTACCGCCGCACCGAAAATATAGATCTTCTTCTTGCTTTCCTTTTTAAAGGATTCATCCAGCTCGGTATAATGATCAAGCGCATACAGCAGCTCTGAGCAGGACTGATAACGATCCTCCGGGTTGGGCTGGGTACACTTCTGGATGATCTGCTCAAGACCCGCGGAAAGAGCCGGATTCCACTGGCGGATCGGCTTGATCTCATACGGCGGTTCGCAGGGATTCATACCCGTGACCATGTGATACATGGTAGCGCCCAGATTATAAATATCGGTTCTTGCATCGGTTTTATATATACCGCGTCCCTGTGCATCACCGAACTGCTCGGGAGCCGCGTAACCCCGGGTACCGAGGGCTGTGGTATCCGCATTGCTCTCTACCGTATATTCCTTCGCGGTACCGAAATCGATGAGCTTTACATCACCCTCCGGGCGGAGCATTACATTTGCCGGCTTCATATCACGGTAAATGATGGGCGGATCCATGGAATGAAGATAATCCAGAGCAGATGCAAGCTCCTTGCCCCATTCAATAACATCTTCCTGAGGCTGTGCTCCTTCTTCCTTCAGTACATCAGCCAGATTCGTACCCTCGATGAAATCCATCACAACATAAATAGTACCGTGGCTGTTGATGATGTCCACGATACGCGGAAGAACGGGATGATCAACATCACGAAGGATGTTAGCCTCCCGCTCAAGTCCTTTCAGAAGTGTCTGGATGCTTTTGGAGCCGTCATTCTTGATCTCCTTGATGGCCCACTGTTTATTCAGACGGTTGTCCATAGCCAGATACACTATCGACATACCACCGCGTCCGATCTCCTTCAGTATTTCATATTTTCCGTCTAATACGGTACCCTCTTTCGTCATCCGTGATAACCTCTTTCGGAACAGTTTTTCTATACAGCATCTTCGCTGGTCCTGATAACGCCCACCGTTATATTATCCTGCTCTCTGCGGCTCTTTACTATTTCGGTCAGATATACACAGCCGTATTTCATATCCTCATCGGATCTGCAGGCATCGGGACCGAGCTTATCCATAACCTCATCATCGGATATCTGATGGCGGAAACCATCCGAACAGAACAGATAGACTGCATTATTCTTTATATGTCCCTTAATAAAATCGGGCTCAACTACCGGAGATGCTCCTACACACTGGAGAAGCACGCTCCTTCTGGGGTCATACATGGCCTGCTCCGGAGTCATCCTTCCCCTGGCCACCTCTCTTGCCACAAAGGTCTGGTCATTCGTCAGCAGCCTTGAGCCTTCCCGGCTCATTTCATATACACGGCTGTCGCCTACATGAACAATGTAGAAACAGTCCTGCATAAGAAGTATCGCCGAGACTGTAGTACCAAGCATGAAATTATTTGCAGAACCATAGCTTCCCAGCTTCCGGTTCTGCTCCTGAATGATTTCATTCCAGTCCCTTCTCAGACTGCCGAGTGAAAAATCCTCTTCCAGCAGACTTTTGGAGAAAGGTCCGTCAAACCATTTACAAAAAGCAAGGATCACTTCCTTGGATGCAAGCTCTCCCTTTTCCAGGCCGCCCATACCGTCGCACACAATGCCGAAGGCGACCTGGCCTCTGGGGGAATCCACTATCCTGATGGCAAGTGAATCCTGATTGGTATTCTTACGGGTACCCGTATCCGTATTATAGGCAGCGGTAAATTCCATACCGTATTTCCTTTCCCAGGCAAAAATGCTCAGACTGATTAGAACTTAAACAGGAACTCCTCGTCACCGAGACGGATCCTTGCGTTGTTGGTAAGGAGAACCTCTTCTCCTTCTTCAAGCTGCTTGCCATTAACATAAGTATGGTTGGTAGACTTGTTATCCTTGATGTAGAAGCCGTCATCCTTACGTGTAATGATAGCATGCTGACGGGAGATGGCGCCGTTTCCGTCGATCCTGTAATCCACACCGCGGTTTGCCTTACCGATCTTGAATACATTCTTTGTTATGATAGTCCGCTCCTCCGTTGTCTCACGGATAAGATAGGGATTAACCTTAATAGCATTCACTGCTGCTGCCGTGGTGAGTCCCTCGGTATTGCCTGTGGCCGTTATCGCCTCGGTTATTCCCACGGTCTCATTTTTCTTCTTACTTCTTGTGCCCTTGCCTGTACGTCCTGCTTCCTTGTCTATGAGCATCTCCGTATTGCTGTGGTCACCGGTCTCCTCAACCACCTCGGCTTCGTGGGCAGCATTCTGGATCAGTGCCGCACGGCTTACCTTCACATGATTGGTTGCATTTCTGGTGCCGCGGGTAGCCTGCTTAGCTTCTTCGGCAAGCTTCTTTGCTCTTGCGGCAAGCTCTTCTATGGTGGGCTCCCTTTCCTCTTCCGGTTCTTCCTCCGGTGCCTCGGAAGTATCCTCTTCTTCATCAGCTGCTTCCCCGGCTGTTTCAACCTCAGCTGTATCTTCTGCCGTATCCTCTGCCTCATCCTCAGCTGTTTCCGGCTCAGCCGCATCTTCTGGTCCTTCCTCGGCATCGGTCAGTTCAACCTCTTCATCCTCTGCGGTTTCGGCTGCGGTTTCTTCATCGGTATCCTCTTCATCATCTCCGATCTCGGGAAGAACCTCATCCTCTCCGCCCAGATCCATCATGAAGCTGGTAATATCCTTCTCCTCCGGCAGAACGGGTTCCTCACCTGTACTGATGACCTCTCCATCCTCGGTGGAAATGCCTTCCTGCTCGTCGAAATCGATGCCGTCATCCTCCATCAGCGCCTCGGTAAGTCCCACCAGATTCCTCAGGTTAAAGCTGTCACCGTTGATGAAGGCGAGCAGCGTTCCGACGTAGGACAGATCCTCATTGATATTATACTGGAAATTGGCGATGAGCTGACGGATAAAACCCTTGAATTCCGTAGACACAGATGCCTCGCTCTCTACCGGAAGGCAGATGAACTGCATTTCAAGAGTATCCTTATCTATGTATACAAAACCCTTATGAAGAAGAATATACTGCAGGTGCAGCGCCTGCTCCTTGCAGCTTATGAGCGCAAGCGCGATATTCCGAAGTATCTTCAGAACAATCTCCTTCTCCATAACGCCGGAGGTATATCTTTCCAGCGACATCTTGCCGGTAACATCGTAAGTAAGATAATCGTAATCATCATCCTGCTCAAAGATCACTCCGACCAGCTCCTTGATCGGTTCCTCTTCCATAAAATCCAGTGTTTCCTCATCCAGCTCGCTTCCCTCTCCCATGATGTAGGTGAGATACCGCTCACTACCGATGTTCTTTGCGTGAAAACTGAATCTTCTCATAACTCTTCTTCCTCCCATATTTTGACTTAAAGTCATATAATGGATCCTTACGGGATCCGTACTGTTCATTTCACCGGGGACTTACTCCTCATCATCTTTCTCAGTGTCATCAACGATCCCGGCTTCTCTCTTCATGTCTTCAACCGTCTTGCCACCGGAACTTATATGCTCCTCATAGGTTTCGAAAAATGCATGCTCGCCGGTCTCTTCATTTACCACATGGTAGTAATAATATCCGTGTTCCGCGGGCACGAGCACTGCCTTGATGCAGGCCAGGCCGGGATTACAGATGGGTCCTACCGGAAGCCCGGCATGCATATATGTGTTGTACGGGGAATCAACCTCCAGATCATTATAGGTAACCGATTCCTTGTTATAAAGCCCCTTGGTTATGGGATACAACACCGTAGAGTCGATCTGGAGCATCATATCCGAATTGAGACGGTTATTGATGACTCCGGCGATTACCGGCCGTTCATCCGCGACCATACACTCGCGCTCGATCATGGATGCCATGGTCACGACCTGAAATGAATTAAGTCCCCTCTCTTCTGCCAGTGCCTGAAGCTCCTCCGTATAATAAACCTCAAAGGTATCCAGCATCCACATCACCAGCGATTCCGCCGTGGTCTTTTCGGTTATATCATAGGTTGCGGGGAAAAGATAGCCCTCAAGCCTGTATCTCACGTTTATTCCCGAAGGCACGTCCTCAAGGAAACGGAACTTGGCCTTGGTAACGGACCTGCAGGCATTTATGAATTCCTCCTTTGTGCAGATCTCCTGTTCCTCGCAGCGCTCCGCGATCTGATCTATGGTGAAGCCCTCCGGTACCACCAGTTTCTGAAGTATACCTTCATTTTTATCCGGGACCGACATGGCTTCCATCATCTGAAGAGTATTCATTCCCGTATTGAGCGTGTATGTTCCGTGTTTCAGCGTACCTCTGAATTCCGAATTCTGAAGACGTTCAACAAAGGCACCCTCATATTTGATCAGACCTCTCTTATGCAGGATGCTCGCTATCTTCTGCGCTGAGCTGTCCTCGGGAATGGTCACGACCACATCCACTCCCGCTCTGGTCGAATTATCAGTGAGCTCCGCATTGTATGCTGCTCTGTATTCCTTAATCTCCGTCATCACGATCATACCAAGGGCGACCGCCGCAACCAGCGCGATCATCCATTTGATAAACTTAACGGAGAGCTTGCCCGCTAGCATTTCTTTGTTCCTCCCGATGCCCTTTATATCAGCTCCGGGGAGTAGTCTTACCGTATTTCCGGGGGGCTTAAGAATAAAAAAGGGCGCACTTGCACCAAGTCTACAATAATGCTATCATATAATAGCATTTTTCAATACAATTTTCAAGGAAAGAAGGGTAGAATTTTGACAAATCCAATCGTAACAATCACCATGGAAGACGGCGGGATCATGAAGCTTGAGCTTTATCCCGAGATCGCGCCCAACACTGTACGCAACTTTGTAACTCTTGTATCCTCCGGTTTTTACAACAGACTTACCTTCCACAGGATCATTCCCGGATTCATGATCCAGGGCGGGGATCCGGACGGCCGCGGTACCGGCGGACCGGGCTACAGCATTCCCGGTGAATTCAGCAGTAACGGCTTCAAAAATGATCTGCTTCACACCAGAGGAGTGATCTCCATGGCTCGTTCCATGAATCCCGATTCGGCGGGATCCCAGTTCTTCATCATGCATAAGGATTCTCCCCATCTTGACGGACAGTATGCCGCCTTTGGCAAGCTGACCGAAGGTGAGGATGTGCTGGACCGCATCGCTCTGACCAGAACCGGCTGGGGCGACAAGCCCATCACTCCCCAGGTCATGAAGACCGTAACCGTAGAGACCTTCGGCGAAGAATATCCCGAGCCGGATAAACTGGCAAGATAACCTGCAAATGCTTGTGCATGCACAACCGCTTGCCGGTCGCAAAGCGCACACAGCCAAAGGAGCCATCACACTTAACGCGATGGCTCCTTTTTTATAAATATACTTTTTTGATCAGATCACATCCCAGAATCCTTCCAGCGTGGCGAAATAGTCCTCAACCGTCTCCGCTCTCCGTATCTCCTTAACACTTCCGTCCTCTCTCAGAAGCAGCTCGGCGGAATGCAGTCTTCCGTTATAATTATAACCCATGGCAAAACCATGCGCTCCCGTATCATGTATCACCAGGCGGTCACCCATTTCTATCTCCGGAAGTTCCCTGTCAATGGCAAATTTATCATTATTCTCACACAGAGAACCTGTCACGTCATACACATGATCATTCGGAGCATCCTCCTTGCCCAGTACGGTAATATGGTGATAAGCACCGTACATGGCGGGTCTCATCAGATTTGCCGCACAGGCATCAACGCCTATATATTCCTTGTAAATGTGCTTCTCATGGATAGCCGTCGTAACCAGATGTCCGAAGGGCGCCAGCATAAAACGGCCCGACTCAGTGAAAATGCTTACATTTCCGAGACCTGCAGGAACAAGTATCTCCTCATATTTCTTTCTCACGCCCTCTCCGATCACCGCAATATCATTTCCCGGCTGATCCGGCTTGTAAGGGATTCCTATGCCTCCCGACAGATTGATAAATGAAAGTGATACCCCTGTCTTCTCCTTTATCTCAACAGCAAGGGTAAAGAGTATCCCGGCCAGTGTGGGATAATACTCATTTGTAACGGTATTGCTTGCAAGAAATGCATGCATGCCGAATTCCTTTGCACCGTGTGCCGCAAGGTAGGAATATGCCTCCATAAGCTGATCCTTCGTCATTCCATACTTGGAATCACCGGGGTTATCCATGATCGCATTTGAGATCTCAAAATATCCTCCGGGATTGAAACGGCAGGATATACGTTCCGGTATCCCGACCGTCTCCTCAAGCATCGGGATATGGGTGATATCATCCAGATTTATGGTTGCTCCGAGTTTTGCCGCATAAGCGAATTCCTCCGGGGGCGTGTCATTTGAGGAAAACATGATCTCCTGCCCCACTATCCCGCATCGTTCCGACATCATAAGCTCCGCCAGGGAGGAGCAGTCGGTCCCGCAGCCTTCCTCGTGAAGTATCTTAAGTATGGAGGGATTCGGAGTAGCCTTTACCGCAAAGTATTCCTTGAAGCCGGGATTCCAGGAAAAGGCCCTATACATAGCTCTTGCATTCTCTCTTATTCCCTTTTCATCATAAATGTGAAAGGGAGTCGGATAGTTTTTTACTATATCTTCTATCTGCTCCTTTGTTACAAAAGGTTTTTTCATGACAATACCTGCCTTTCCCGGGACGATGGCCCGGATAAAATAAGATGTAGCAAATAATATCAGAAATAGATTTCTTTTTCAAGGGTTCTGTATTATACCGCCAGCGGGCGGCTCCGGATGCGAAGCATCCGGAGCGCACGATGGCCCTCGGTGTATCACACCGAGGGCCATCCCACAGAAATAAGGACGGCACGTTGAAATGCGAGCATTTCACGCGCCGTCCTTATTTCTGTGGGATGTCGGTATAATACAGAGGACCCGCCGGGCAATCAGCGGGTCCAAAGGTATGAAAAAATGTGGGGGAAGGTATAATTCCTTCATTGGAATGACATAAAGATATCAGAAAAGTATGACTAAATAAGGTGTATTTTGTGAAAAAAATGTGAACCTTACACAAGATGTTCCGTTTAGTCACCTATATAGGAATAAATCTCATTTCCGGAGGCTGCGATCTTCCTTCTGAAATCGCTTCTGGCGGTTCTTATCTCATATTTTTTTGTGGGATCATAGTAACGGATGGCATCCGAATTAAAGCTTACAACCAGAACATATCTGTCCTCCAGCTTTACGGCAAAGGGTATGCCGTCGCCGAGATAGAGCAGAGCCGTTTCAAGGTTCGCTCCGGAAAGGTTGAGTCCCCTTACGGTTCCGCCGGATATTTCCCTGAAGGCTCTCTCCCAGCTGCCGGCGGTACCCTCCGCAAGTATCCTGTCCAGTGCATCGTTGTCAACGGTTACCCCGGCCATTTGCAGGCACATGACCAGGCAGGCTTTATACCCGTTTTCCCCGGGTTCCGCCTGGATGTATTCAACCTGTTCCGCCACGGTCAGGTACGGAGCACCCGTCCTTACCCGGTAAAGAACGCTTCCGTCCGGCATTTTCACAGTCCCCCGGATCTCAACGGCGTCCCGTATCAGTGAACCTATCCTGACGGATCTTTCCACAGGTTCTCCCGCCCGCCAGAGGTATGCGCTCTCCTCATCAGTCTTTCCGTCGACATACACCTCTGTCCCGGCATCCTCGCTGAGCCGGGCTATAAGATGCTCGGGAATGGATGTGAGATACAAAAATGACGGAAGGATAAGCTGATAGCTTCCGTTATCGCCCCTGCGCAGCACGGCCTTGCCCCGTGTTTCCTCAACCTTGTAAGATATATAATCAGGAGCCGCTTCCGCAGTAATTTTTCCTCCCTCTACCGACGTTACTCTCGTCAGGTATATGGTGTTGCTCAGGAATCGGACCTCAGAAACAAGTATGCCTGATTTCTGATAATTCTTTTCTTCCTTTCCGTCGCGCCCAACAAAGACCACGCTGGTGAAAAGATAGGTCGTACTCCCGTCCGCCGCCGTCCCGACGCCGTACGGCAACGCAGCGCCGTACACGAAATCCGTCCCGACAAAATCAAGCGCCGCCAGCTTCATGCCCTTCTTTTCTATGGTCGTCTTTTTGCCGGAGACAAGATCCCACAGCTGAAGGCTGTCATATCCTGTCGATCCGTCACCGGATCCCGGGAATGCTATGACCGAACCGTCAGAGGATACATGAAGATCCCTGCCGTCCAGACTCTCCACCGGAACACTTTCTTCCTTCAGTTCCAGTGAATAGCACCTGAGGCTGCTGTTCAGAAGATAGTACAGCTGACCTCCCGCCGCATCCATATAAAGCAGCTTCTCCAGTTCCTGGGTAAGCCAGAAATACGGGAGGTTTGTCTGTATGAAGGCACATTCCTCTATTGTCCTGTCCTCAGTCTTAAAATGCTGCACCAGGACTCCGTTCTCACCCTCATGATTCCCGCTGTTCATTCTGCCATAAATCGCGTAATATGCATCCTTTTCGTCAACCGAAAGCAGCTTTATTCCCTGAGCCCTGCCATAAAGAAAGGCGGTCTTCTCAGATCCGTAAAGTCTTGTTATCGTGGATTTGGCATAATCATAATACCAGACACTGTCATCAGCCTCAAAAAGCATGTATTCCAGGTCATCATTCAGCAGATAATTCGGAGTATGGTCCTGAAGCCCAAAATTAAGACCGTTAAGATCCCGCTCAAAATCCTCATCCTGATAATTCTCACTGACACGTCTGAAATAGTTGACCACTCGTGCCGTATCCTGCTCCGGTACGTATTCCATGGAGAACTGCTCCTCCACATCGTAATACCTGATACGGCTCATTTTCTCATCATCCGCGGTACATATGCGGTAACGGTAGACTATAGTCCCGCCATCGTCATAAATCTCCGTGAGCGCTCTCTCCCGGGTGCCTACGATCTCCGGCTTCAGCCCGCCCCAGGTAAGGGTATCAAAGTCAGAGTGCAGGGATACAAAGCCGGGATCATCGGTTTTGAAATCCTCCGGGGCATTGTCGTCCATATATTCCTTAAGTGTGCTTTTTTGCCTGTCATTCTCCTTCGACAGAAGCAGCTCATGAAAATCCTCAGCGGAAATGAGCATCGCCGGAAGACGGTCGCGGCTGAGGCGGATCACCCGGGTATAAAACCTCAGAAGTTCTCCGGCGCTGTCCGAAGCCACCACCGCAAAAGTGTATTCCTTATTCTTTGCCATATCCATCCTGAGCTCACAGGTGTACCCGGTCATGCCGTCACGCTGTTCCTTCAGGATATCAAGAGCACCCTCCTCTATCAGATTTCCGCTTAACGTGTCACGAAGCTGGTATTTAACATCACTCAGCAGCATATTCCGCTCATCGACATATACCGTAACGGTACGGCTGTCGCCCACAAGAGGTATCACGGCATCCCTGATCAGCGAAGTGTTCATTTCCTGCTTATAGGCAGGTACCGGCGAGAGGACCTCGCCGTCGATACACGTAAAAACGACCGGGAGGGTGGTGCCCCGCAATTCTACGTAGGCCGCCCGGCTCCCCCGGTTGCTGATAGTGTTCATGATCAGAACGGTCCCGGTGAATATCACAAGAAAAAGAACCGTTCTGATCAAAATTTTACCGAATGTGCTCTTCCACATGGTGTCTCAAATCATATCCTTAATCTCCGAAGCAGATACCGAGAGTCTTTGCCTCCTGGATCGCCTGGTTGTCAACTTCTACATATTTCAGCTTGCCGGCTGTCTCCGCAAGCGGAATGGCGGTAACCTCACCGTTCAGCATAACTACAAGCTTGCCGAAATCCTTGTTCTGAATAAGCTCCGCTGCCTTTGCACCAAAACGGCTGGAAATGAAACGGTCATACGCATCCGGGCTTCCGCCTCTCTGGGTATGTCCCGGAACAGCCACACGCACGTCTGCACTGAATTTTGCACGGATCTGATCCGCGATCTCATAAGCAATGGAGGGATGCTGAAGTGCGAGAATAGCTTCCTTCTTCTCCTTCTTGGGCATCTTTGCAACTTCCTTCGGGATAGCGCCCTCAGCCACACAGATGATGGTGAAACGCTTACCCTGCTTGGTACGCTTGTCTATAGCCTTATATACCTTCTTGATATCATACGGGATCTCGGGAAGAAGGATAACATCGGCGCCGCCTGCGATGCCGGCATACAGCGTGATCCAGCCTACCTTATGTCCCATGATCTCGATGACAAATACACGGCTGTGTGACTCCGCGGTTGTATAGATGCAGTCAATGGCGTGGGTTGCGACATCCACTGCGCTCTGGAAACCGAAGGTAATATCGGTGCCCCAGATATCATTATCAATGGTCTTGGGAAGACCTACTACATTAAGGCCGTTCTCGGCAAGAAGATTCGCGGTCTTCTGAGAGCCGTTTCCGCCGAGGACCACAAGACAGTCAAGATCCAGCTTCTTGTAAGTCTTTATCATGGCCGGAACCTTCTCAACGCCGTCATCCGTCGGAGTATCCATCATCTTAAAGGGCATACGTGATGTACCCAGGATGGTACCGCCCTTGTTCAGCAGGCCGGTAAAATCCATTGGCTTCATTTTCTGATAATTCCCATAGATCAGTCCCTTGTAGCCGTCAAGGAAACCATAGATCTCAACTTCACCGATACCGAAGAGGTTCTCCAATCCCTTTGCAACACCGCGCATTGTGGCATTCAGCGCCTGACAGTCACCCCCGCTGGTCAGCATTCCGATTTTTTTCATGTGTCGTAACCCTCCTTATATTTTTTGTACTACTGATCCTTTCTTATGTCCGAACCCGCTTACCGCAGCCCGGGACAGCATAACAGCTCCGCTCTGAGGTATGGCATCACAGCTCCACCCTGCCGTCCAGCGCCCGGAGCAGTGTCATTTCATCCGTGCATTCGAGGTCGCCTCCGACAGGGACTCCTGTCGCGATACGGGTACATTTGATCCCCGCAGGTTTCACCATTTTGGAGATATATACTGCCGTTGCCTCTCCCTCCACACTTGAATTTGTGGCAATGATCAGTTCGTCACAGTCGCCCCTTAGCCTGACGAGCAGTTCTTTAAGCCGGATATCCTGCGGTCCAATGCCGGCTGCGGGATTGATCACACCATGCAGCACGTGATATACACCGTTATACTTTCCGATACGCTCATATGCGGCAAGCTCTCTCGGGCTCTCCACCACCATGATCAGCTTATGGTCACGGTCCGGAGATGAACAGATCGGGCAGATCTCCTGATCCGTAATTGTACAGCACTCTTTACAGTACTTTATATTCTTCTTCACCTGATGGATGGCTGTGGCCAGGGCTTCCGCACGATCATCGGGCATACCGATGATATAGAAGGCCAGCCTCTGGGCACTCCTGGGGCCTATGCCCGGAAGACGCGACAGCTCCTCTATCAGGCGGTTTACTTCTCCGCCATAGACATCCATTTAGAACGGGAGACCTCCTCCCAGGCCGCCCATACCGGCGATCTTGCCCATAACCTCGGACTCATCCTCCGACTGGAGACGCAGAACCTCGTTTACGGCAGCCAGCACCAGATCCTCAAGCATTTCCACATCATCGGGATCCACTGCTTCGGGAGAAATGGATACGCCTGTGATCTCCTTCCTGCCGTTCATCTTAACCTTAACAACACCGCCGCCGGCAGTGCCCTCATACTCCTTTTCCTCAAGAGCAGCCTTCTGTTCCTCCATCTGTTTCTGCATGCGCTGTGCCTGCTTCATAAGGTTGTTCATGTTGCCGGGCATCATGCCCATTCCGCCGCCGTAGCCGCCTCTCTTTGCCATTTCTTTATTCCTCCTAATTTACGATCTCTATATCCGGGAAATTCACCTTTGCCGCCAGATCCGGCATCCCGTTGGACATATTCGGATCCGGCGTATTGATCACTTCTACCTTGATCTTCCGCCCGGTGATCCTTCCCAGCTCTTCCTCAAGACGCTCCACATTTTCAGGCTGGCTGAAATACCCTCCTGCCGCGCCGCCGTCCTCGGTCTTATTCACATAAAGGCATAATGCCGTAGCCTCGTCATTCTGATCGACTCTCGGCCGTATCGAGAACACCTGTTTCAGATAACCTCTCAGGGGCTGCTCCACTTCCGGAACGATCCTGTTATTCCATATCTCCGCCAGTTTTATGATCTCGGCAGCCTTAGCCGGAGGATATGTCCTGTTGATCACCGTTTCGGGATCCTCCTCCGGGATCTCCTTCTTTGGTCCGGTCACAGCACCGGGTGCCTCCGCGGGATAACGCACCGGATTCTTCAGCAGCTGCTCGGTCTTTGCCTCAAGTCCTTTGGTCTCCGCCTCCGTACGCTCAGCTCTGGTTTCCAGCCTATCCAGACGTGCCAGGACTCCCGTAAGATCCGTATCCGTCTCGGGGCGCATAAGCCTCAGCATACCCATTTCAAGGGTTATCCTCTTTATCGTTGAGAGCCTCAGCTCCGGCAGAAGCTCCTGTATCACCCTGATCTGCCTCTGCAGCGTATCCTCCGTAAGCTTCTCTCCCAGCTTTTTCAGCTCCTCTATGGACTCCGATGGCATATCCAGGGTTTTACCGAGCCCGGGGGAAAGCTTGAGGAAAAGAACATTTCTGAGAAACATTCCGAAGTCCTCGGTAAACCGGGTCAGCTCGGTGCCTCTCCATACCACCTCGGAAATGGTCTCCATAACACCGTTCGTATCATCCGCCGCAATGCCATTCTCCAGCCTGAGAAAGAGGTCGATATCCACAGCCCCGATGGCTGAAAGGGCCATATCGAGGGTAAGGCGTTCACCCAGATTATAGGATACGCACTGATCCAGCAGAGAAAGGGCATCCCGCATGGAGCCGTCCGCAGCCCGTGCGATATAATCCAGCGCCTCCCTGTCAGCCGCCGTCCCCTCATGCTCCAGGATCTCCTGCATCCGGTCGGCAATGACTCCATAGGGGATCCTTCGGAAATCATACCTCTGACAGCGGGATTTAATTGTCACCGGAACCTTATGCAGCTCCGTCGTGGCAAGGATAAATACCACATATGCCGGCGGTTCCTCAAGTGTTTTCAGCAGTGCGTTAAAAGCTCCCGATGAAAGCATATGAACCTCGTCTATAATATAGACCAGCTTTTTCCCTTCTGCCGGTGCGTACTGCACGCTGTCATTGATATCACGGATATTATCCACGCCGTTATTGGATGCGGCATCGATCTCTATAACATTCATGGCAGAGCCGGAAGCTATCCTTTTGCAGCTGGCGCATTCCCCGCAGGGACTGCCGTTCACCGGATTATCACAGTTCACGGCCTTAGCCAGAAGCTTTGCCACGGAGGTCTTGCCCGTTCCCCGTGTTCCGCAGAAGAGATAGGCATGCCCCACCCTGTCATGTATCATTTGATTTTTCAAGGTTGTTACAATGGCTTCCTGACCCCTGACCTCCTCGAAGGTCTCCGGCCGGAATTTCCTGTACAGCGCCACATATGCCATACTTCCGTCACCCTTCCTGTAAAACGCAATCACAGTTTATTATACCCGAATCCTCACATTTACGCAAATAATCTTTTAGCAGTGTCCGCTGCTCCGTCAACCGCGCAGATGCCCCTTGTTTTCCTCCGGAATATATTAGAGTAAATACGATTGATTTTTCACGGAATATGTTGCATACTGATAGCAATGCTGACTGTCGGAGGCGTGAAGTATCCTGCTGCCGGTTCAGATCCAATGGAACAGGTTGACAAGATAATAATACACAGGGACAGATAATCGCGAATGAATGACAGAAATCAAAAAAAGAATAAAGCTTTAAACCGTATCGGAATCCGCTCGCTGGCAGTGGCTCTTGTAGTAATAACCATATCAGTCACCGCAGCGATCTATATCGGACTGCGTTTCTATGCAAACGAAAAAGAAGGCCTTCATCTGCAAAGCGAACTGAACGCCAAGGAATCCGCAAGAGCATACGATCATTGCCTTCTTACACGTGCCAATATCGTAACCGTCATCGGGTACGCTGTCGATACTATGATGAAATCCGGCAGGGAAAACCGGGCCATCCTGGAATATCTGACCACGGAAACAAATTACATCATCGCCACACTGGATTCCAGCACCACCGGCATCTACGGGTTGATCAACGGTGAATACCTTGACGGATCCGGCTGGACCCCGGATGCGGATTTCGTTCCTTCGGAAAGGCCCTGGTATATCGATACGCTGAAATCAAACCATGAGATCACCTTCGTTGAACCCTATCTGGATGCCCAAACCCAGACCGTTATGATGACCGTAACGGATCTGCTCAGCGATGAAAAAAGTGTTATCGCCATGGACGTCAGTCTTGAAACGATCCAACAGATCGTCGAAGAGATCTCCTCCTCCACCGAAGGCGGTCAGGCCTTTGTTATGGACTCAAACGGGATCGTTGTCGCGCATTCCGATAAGAGTCAGCTGGGGATTAATTATCTTGCGGCCGCAGACAGCCTCGGCCACTCCGTTGCCGACCGGATCCTGGCAAAAGGACAGATGCAGTTTGAAATCGAAGCAGAGGAAGGAGATTACTCCGTCTATGTCGACACTCTGGAAGGCGGATGGTACAGCATCAGCATGATCAATACCGATATCTGGTACCGTCAATTGCGGCGCACCACGATCTTTTTCGGAGTGGCGCTTGCTCTGCTCATCGCCTTTCTTACCGTAGTATTCCTGCACCTCAACGCCAAAAACCAGGCTCTTATAAAGCTTCATGAACGCATTGCTCAGGAAAAACGCCGCGGCAAAGAACTTCAGGCGCTTTCGGAAACCGACCGTATGACCGGTCTTTTCGACCGTGTCAGCGGAGAACGCAAGGTAAATGAACTGCTGGCCGATGGAGTGGAAGGCGTATTTCTTGAGCTGGATGTCGACAATTTCAAATCGATCAATGATACCTACGGGCACCAGACAGGGGACCGGGTGATCCTCGCGGTTGCTGATGCCCTTCAGAGCACTTTCCGCTCAAATGATATTACCATGCGGTTGGGCGGAGACGAGTTCGGAGTCTTTGCCGTTGGTATCCTGAAGGAGGAAATGGCCGAGGCGATCATACACCGTCTGTTCCATCGGCTGGAGAATCTTGACATCACCGAACTGGGGGACAGGAAGGTCAGTGCCAGCGTAGGAGCAGTGATCTATCCCGGAAAGGAAAAAACATCCTTTGAAGAGTTATACGCTGCCGTTGATCCCGCTATGTATGAAAGCAAGAAGATTTCAGGCAACAGCCTTACCTTCATCATCTGATATGCGTTCCGCTCATGGACTCTTCCGATTCATAGATCAGTTCGCCGAGTATACGTATCAGATTATCTGCCTCCACGGGCTTGTTAAGGTGTGCGTTCATACCCGCCTGCATGGATAGCTGCACGTCCTCATCAAAGGCGTTGGCAGTAAGCGCAATGATGGGAATCCTCTTTGCATCCTCCCTGTGCATGGCCCGTATCACCCTTGTAGCTTCCAGTCCGTCCATCTCCGGCATACGTACGTCCATAAGAATAGCGGAATATATTCCTGCCGTGCTGTTCCTGAAAAGATCCACGGCAATCCTGCCGTTAGGTGCATGATCAACCTTTATACTCTCTATCTCAAGCATGTCGATAAGGATCTCGGCATTGAGCTCCACATCCTCAGCCAGAAGGATACGCCGGCCTTCCAGTCTTGCCTTCTTCTTTTCCATGAAGATGGACATGTTGCTGCGGCGTGCGATCCGGTCAAGATTCTCCAGGATATTTGATGCAAAAAGCGGCTTTCCTATGAAAGTTTCAACACCTGCCTGCTGCGCTTCTTCCCGGATATCATCCCAGTTATATGCAGTCATGGCTACAACCGTACACTCTTTTTTATACATCTTTAAGATTTCTGCAGCCGTCTCCCTGCCGTCCATTCCGGGCATATTCCAGTCCGTAAATACTATGTTATAGGGCTGCTGCCTCGTGTGCTGTACCTCCATTTTCCGCAGGGCTTCCTGACCGCTTGTACAGGAATCCGCCCTGATACCCACCTCTTCCAGTACCGCTCTTGCATGCTCGGCTTCGATGGGGCTGTCGTCAACCACCAGAACATACATGGCACCCGGATCGATCTCGCCGGTATGCTCCGGTCCCTTTCTGTCGCCCTTGCGGAGCGTTATCATTACGGTAAATTCCGTCCAGACGCCCTTCTCGGACTCTACACTGATGGAACCGTTCATCATTTCCACGATATTCTTCGTAATAGCCATACCGAGGCCGCTGCTTCCGTACTTTGTCCCGGCTTCCGAGTTTTCCTGTGCAAATGCGTCAAATATCCTGGGGATAAACTCTTTATCCATTCCGACTCCGGTATCCCTGATACGAAAACGCAGTGTGGACTGGTCGCCATATTCTGCGGTCTTTTCCACCGTCATCGTAACACTGCCCGGTTCTTCGGTGAATTTTACTGCATTTGAAAGAATGTTGAGCAGTACCTCCCTAAGCTTCATATCATCGCCAAAATATGTATCATCCAGCTGATTCAGGATCCGGCACTCATACTCAAGGCCCTTTTCACCGCACTGAGACATGACCATCACGTTGATCTGCTCCAGCACGGAGCCGACTGAAAATTCGGAATTGTGCAGCGTAACACGGCCCGATTCGATCCTGCTGATATCAAGTATGTCATTGATAAGGGAACGCAGATGCTGTGCACTGTCCCCGATCTTTTTAAGATATTCCCTGGTCTCATCATCTATGTCCTTCTTCTTCAGTGCCAGTGTATCAAGCCCGATGATCGCATTTATGGGAGTACGGATCTCATGGCTCATGCCGCTCAGGAATGTGGTCTTTGCCTTATTTGCAGCCTCCGCCGAAGAAAGGGCATCGGACAGGGCCTCATTCTTGGCCATTGCTTCGCGCATCTCCGCATCCACATTTGTGAATCCAATGATGATAAAGGTTTCATCATCCTGCATACGGGATATCTTCATATTGACGTAGACCGGCCTGTCCTGGATCAGGCGGCGGTAGGTCATGATGAAGGTGTCCTTATGGGCAAGAGTCTTCATCAGTTTTTTACGGTTCATAGCCTGCAGGAAGGCGTCCCTGTCATCGGGATAAACCATATCCGCAAGCTCCTTCCTGCAGTCACTGAAGAAATGCCAGCCGCGCCTTTTTTCCGATAATACGCCTCCATTTTCGCCCTTACGATACTCCCTGAATTCCTCGGTATCCGTATTGACGTAATACATTTCCGTATAATCCCGGGCTAGTGTCTGAGCGATGTGGTTATACATCAGGCCGGTGTTAACAGCACTTTCATAGGCTTCCTTCGTCATTGCCTGTTCATGCTGGATACTGACCAGATCCGTAATATCCTGGCACATACCCAGAACACAAAGCCTGCCTGAGGTATCCGTATATTTTATCTTCGTTGTCTGCAGCTGCCTGTGATTTCCGGCAGCATCCGGCACATCCTCGTAAAAGACATAGGGTTTACTGAGAGAAAGCGCTATTTTATCATCCTCTGCGAAATGTGCCGCAGTGCCGGCATCAAAAATCTGTAAATCCGTGAGGCCTGTTACTCCCTCCGGAGTCTCCTTATTTGCGTAATCGGCAAAAGCCTGGTTGCAGGCCAGATACTTCCCGGTCTCCGCATCCTTCGTGAAGGTCATACCCGGCATATTGTTCAGCAGTGAAAGGAACCGGTCATTAACCTCGATCATCTTTTCCGCTTCCTTCAGCTCCTTCCTGTAATCCTCCTTTTCATCATTTACTACAAAGGCATGCAGCAGGCAGGTTCCCATCAGATATGCGATGGAGTAAAGCGGAAGATACGGAAACCAGATCTGCGCAAAGAGACAGATGGCCATGATGATCCCAAAGGATGCCAGGATACGATAGCGTACGACCCTGCGGTCTGATGCTTCCGCCCTGAACATCAGTGAAATGGCGTGCATCGAGATAACTATCAGGAATATGATCTGGATCACCAGCATGACATATCGTGCCGGAAGTGCCGTGTAGACAGCATTCTTATCCACCTTAAACAGTATGGGCTTAAAGATATTGACAATGGCCAGACCTGCGACAAGTCCCGCTATGATACGTCCCGTGATTATCAGAAAACGGCCGTAAGAGCTCTTCTCATCCAGATATGCAACGGTATACTCCGCCCAGAAGGATATGCCTGCCGCCATCGCTATAAAATATATGGTTGTATCGACGAAAAGCGCTGTCGCAAGCTTCTGTTCCTCAAGTATTCCCCAAAGGATATCCGTGAGATAATACACCAGAACAGCAAAAAGGAATCTCTTATATACGTTCCATGCGGGCTTCTCATAAATACGCAGATCGCGCAGGATATTCCAGTTCAGGATAATAAGTATCAGAACTGACAGCATACCGATTGCTGAATAATACATATATCTCTACCCTCTCAGCTTCTTTCTTGCTTTAAGATTACTCTTATTATCATACATCTTATGGTCGGCACGTTCATAAACCTGAGCCACCTTCTCATCCTGCTCGTATTTTGATATACCCAGGGCGATAACTATCCCGCCGTTTTCCACAGCATCGTCATTATGATCGTTCATCTGCTTTTCCAGTTCTTCAAGCCGGGCGAAATCATCTCCCTGCGCAAGAACCGCAAATTCGTCTCCGCCCACCCGGAAAACCGGGCTGCGCTTAAATGTAGTGCAGATTATCCTGCACGCATCCCTCAGATACTGGTCGCCTGCCTTGTGTCCCTCGGTGTCGTTAACCTTCTTCAGGTCATTTACATCCAGGATCACAATGGCGAATTCAGGTGCCCTGCCCATTTCGATCTGTGCATTCAGTCTTTCCTCGTAGACACGGTAGGCATTCCTGTTCTTAACTCCCGTCAGAGCGTCAATGTTGGCCTCGATCCTTGCCTGTGCCAATCGCCGGCTGTATTCCTCCTCCTGACGCACCTGCGCATCGATATCGTTGACACCGACTACCAGACGATGTCCCTCCGGTTCCTCTATTATTGCGGCCTTAAGCTGGACATATCGCGGCTCGCCTTCCTTTATCAGGCGGTAGCTCAGCGTAAATATACCGTTCTTGTCTATCTCTTCAATGGCATTTCCCATGGTAAGCGCTGTAAAGACTCTGTTCTGATCCTCAGGATAAACTGCCTTTATGGTATTCTCTCTGAAATCAGAGAAGAAATTCTCACCCTCCGCAGGCATGGCAAAGGCATCAAAACCCGCTGCCGAGCTGTATTCACGATACTTTCCCGTCTCCGGAACTACCAGATAGATGCTCAGGAAATCACCTGCCAGCGCACTGATCCTGTCGTAGGCGCTTTTCTCTTCCTGCATGCGCTGTGCTGCATGACGATGCTTCATCTGCTCATCTACATCCGTTATGCTCATGATTATGAAACGGTCGTCATCCTGCATACGGGAAACCTTCATGCTGACATATCCCGGTTCCGGATCACGGTTAATACGGAATGTCATCACAAAGGTGTCATTCTGCTCCAGCGCTGCTACCAGAGTCTTACGATCAACTGCCCTGAGCACTTCATCCAGGTCCTCGTGATATACGGACCGCTCTGCGATATCCTGGCATTCCTCAAAGAAATGCCAGCCCCGTCTTGTCTCGGAAAGGCTTCCGTCCTCTTCATCGGTGCGATATTCTATGAACTCCTCGGTATTAATATCAATATAATAGAGCTCCATATATCCGCGGGCCAGGGTCTGCGCAATATGGGTGAATATAATACCGTTGCTGCGGGCCTTCTCATAGGATTCCTTTGTTGATGCCTTTTCCCTGGAAATGCGGGTGCTGTCCGAAACGTCCATGAAAAGTCCGAGCAGACAGAGCCGGTCGTTGGCATCGGTGTATTTCAGCCTGGTGGCCTTGACCTTTCGCAGGTTACCGAAAGCATCCGTCATATTATCATAGAATATCAGAGGTTCATCCATGGATAATGCCGTTTTATCATCTTCCATGAAATGCTTTGACGTTTCTTCATCAAAGATCTCTTCTGCCGTATGCCCCAGCACCTCCGAGGAATCCTTTTTCCGGGCATAGCTTGCAAAGGCCTGATTGCAGGCCAGATACTTGCCGGTATTGGCGTCCTTGGTGAAATATATACCGGGCATATTATCCAGCAGGGAAGACACCGTCTGCTGCAGCTCCACTATCTGCGCTGCTTCCCGGAGGAGCTGTCTCTGTTTGCTGGCCAGACGTTCCGCTCTCAGCTTCTGTCCCAGCAGGATAGTTATGATCACAAATACCACCGTCAGTACAGCCAGGACGATGAGCCAGTTATCCTTCAGGAACTGTATAAAGGTAGTCCTCTGATCCAGGCTGATATAGGACGCCAGCGAAGCGCCCATTTCTTCACCCTTTGTGGAGAGTACAGTTCTGTTCATAAGGGTGTACAGTTCCAGGTCCGTATTCTTCATCGCGAAGGAAAAAGGAAGAGTTTCACCGGTGGGCACCGAGTAAAGCCTGGATTTCTTTAATGTATCCTCCTCTGACGGAACCCTGTAATTGCTGACAAGCACGCAGTCGGCATCTTCATTTGCAACCGCTTCAAAGCATGCCTGAAGTCCCGGATAGCTCTTTCTTTCCGCCTCCGGGTAATACTCCATGATGAAGGTCTCGATATTTCTCATGCCCTCATTAACTGCAAAGGTGATCTTGCTGTCTTCTGAAAGATCCTGCTGATCCGATTTACGCATAATGGCGTTCATTTCAGTCTTCATCGCGGGTTCGGTCAGCCTGATCCCGTGCTGTTCTGCGTCATAGGTGTGAAAATATACCGGGAAGATGCAGTCAACTTCCCCTGCTTTAAGGGCCTTCAGGGCAGCATCTGTCGATTCGAAGGGAATAGTCTTAAACTCCAGGTTCGGATTGTTCATGTTATTCTTTGCACGGACCAGATAATCCTTCAGCGCCCCAGTCAGTTCCCCTGTTTCAGGGTCGCTGCTGCAGAACGGAAGATAATTATCCCTGTATCCGATCCTTATTGCTCCGTGTTCAGCTATCCAGTCCTCTTGTTTCGGTGCCAGCGTGGCATTTGTTCTGGTATCATAAAGACGGGTTTTGGATATATTCTCTTTGAAATACGGATCTTCATCCTGTATCTCGGCCATAGCCATATTCAGCTCATCCAGAAGATCCGGGCGGTTCTTATTTACCGCATAATAATAGTCAGATCCTCCGATCCGGCATAGGGGAAGGACATTCTGCTCGAAATCATAAGAGAATATGGATGCGTATCCGTCGATCTCCTTACGTACGACCATTTCCATGGATTCATTTTCCGAAACGGTCAGAGGTACGATCTCCACACTGATCCCGTACTTTTCGGCCCAATCCTTAAGGAAGCCTTCCTGAACGCTGTCCTTGTTCACTCCTATCCTCTTGCCGTTGAAGGTTTTGAGATTGTCCGCTGCGATCTCCCGGTTGTCCTTGCCTGTAAAGATATAGTATGCCTCCGTGCCCATGGGAAGATTGGAAAAATACATATATTCCTCACGCTCGGGTTTGTATGAGACATCGCTGAGCAGATCTATCTCTCCGTCTTTCAGCATCTGAAAAAGATTAGGCCAGCTGTCCTCAACATATTCATAGGTCCAGCCTGTATAGGCAGAAATCTTCTGACAGTACTCGTAATCAATACCGCAGCGTCTTCCGAATCTGTCGAAATAACAGAATGAGGACTCATACCATCCGACACGGATCACCTTCTGCTCCTTCGCATACGCCGCAGCCGGCATCAGAGTGGATACAAGGAAAGCCGCCAGCAGGAGTATCGTTATGATCCTTTGTATACGCTTATATGATCTCAACATTGTAAACCTCCGAAAGAGTTACGGTATTTTATTATCCTTTTGCACACTCTTTTCTCAAACACAAACTGCCCTTCGGAATACCTTCCTTAAGCACGGATAAGCGACAATAAACCAGTATATAGTATAACACACATTTGCGTTTTATGTTACTTTTCTTTTCTTCTTTCCGGGTCTTCGCCGCTTTTTTTCTTCTTTTTCCTTTTTTACTTTTTTTCCCTTCTTTTTCCTCCCTCTTTCCACTTTTACGGCCGGAAATCATGCCTCCTCCGGATCATAAAAAGGGCAGGATGGAGATCCTGCCCGGTTTAACGATGACAGCCGCGCCGCCATCCCGATACTGTATTTTTCTATCCCAGCGCTACATCCAGCGCCATCATAAGTGTGAAACCAACCGAAAACATCACCACGCCGATATTGGAATGTTCCCCCGCCGACATTTCCGGGATCAGCTCTTCCACCACTACATACATCATTGCTCCCGCCGCAAAGCTAAGCAGATACGGCATCGCCGGAACGATAAAGCCTGCAGCGATTATCGTAAGCAGCGCCCCTGCCGGTTCAACCGCCCCCGATAAAAATCCATCAAGGAAAGCCTTTCCCCTGCTTTTTCCTTCCGCCCTGAGAGGCATGGAAATGATAGCGCCCTCGGGGAAGTTCTGAATAGCGATACCTAAAGCCAGCGCCAGCGCGCCTCCGGATGTTATTGTTGTATTGCCGGAGATAAGCCCCGCATACACGGCTCCTACAGCCATCCCCTCAGGGATATTGTGGAGCGTAACAGCCAGAACCATCATGGTAGTTTTCCGCAGCTTCGCCTTCGGTCCTTCGGCTTTCTCCGCGTTCATGTGCAGATGCGGAATAACGGAGTCAAGAAAGAGAAGAAAAAGGATACCCATCCAGAAACCCGCAAATGCGGGAAGGAAACTGAGTTTTCCCATATCCTCAGTCTGCTCCATGGCCGGTATGAGGAGGCTCCAGATCGAAGCCGCAACCATGACCCCGCTGGCAAACCCGGTAAGCGCTCTCTGTACCATCGCGCTCAGTTCCCTTTTCATCAGGAATACGCAGGCCGATCCAAGGGCTGTTCCGGCAAATGGTATCAAAAGTCCTAAAATAATCTCGACAGTCACTGCTGCTCCTATACCATTATCTTTGCAGCCAGTTCCTCACTGACAGCGACCCGGCTTTCCTTAACCTTCACGATAAGATTTTTACCGGTCGAGCTTACAACGCTGACCTCTCCTCCGACATTAAACCCCAGATCCACAAGATGTTTTCTTACTTCAGGCTTACCTCCGATCTTTTTGATCGTCTGAGGCTGACCCAATTCCGCATAATTTAGAGGCATCACTATATTCCTCCTTCCATTGATATATTATGATGCCGGAAGCGAAAGGTATTTTACCCCCGGCACTTAGCGCTTCCCGGGCAGCCCTTGCAGGAGCTGCAGCATCCGCCGCAGCTTCCGCAACTTCCGCCGCAGATAACGGACTTCCCCGCTTTCCTGTCACGTATCATACTGTGAATGACCAGTGCTATGACCGCAAGCAGAATGATTAGCACCAGTATAGTTCCTAATATTCCATCCATATCTTACACCTCAACATGTCTCACACGACCTGGTCAAAAATTCAGGGCGACACTCTTACGCTGTCTTATTCATCCTGAATTCAAGCTTCTGACTCTCCTTATACGGCCTGAAGAGCAGGTACGCAAAGCCGATAAGAAGCACGAAGGCGAGTATTACCCAGGCGCTGAAGTTTCCAGTGATCAGCATGCCGATCTGATATACGCAGAGTGCTACAAAGTATGCAAAGGCACACTGATAACCGATGGCAAACCAGGTCCATTTTGCCGAGTTCATCTCTCTCTTTATAGCTCCGATGGCTGCGAAGCAGGGTGCGCAGAGCAGGTTGAAGATCAGGAATGAATACCCTGCCAGACGTGTCAGTCCTTCGAAATCCAGGACACCGAATACGCCTACAACCTCTTCCTTTGCAACGAGTCCCATGACCGTTGCGATGGTGGCACGGATATTGTCGAAACCGAGAGGAGCGAAGATCCACATGATACCGCTTCCGATCTTGCCCAGGATACTGTCTTCCAGCGCAACATCCGGATTGAATCCAAAGGCTCCGTCCACCCATCCGAAGGACTTGCCTGCCCAGATCAGGATGGATGAAAGCAGGATGATGGTTCCGGCCTTCTTGATAAAGGACCAGCCGCGTTCCCACATGGACCGGAGCACAGCGCCCACCTTGGGAGCATGATATGCAGGAAGCTCCATTACAAACGGTGCCGGATCACCTGCGAACATCTTCGTCTTCTTCAGCAGAATACCGGAAAGAACGATAGCCGCAACTCCGATGAAATATGCGCTCCATGCCACCCATGCGGATCCATGGAACAGCGCTGCTGCGATCAGTGAAATGATGGGCAGCTTTGCTCCGCAGGGGATAAATGTTGTAGTCATGATCGTCATACGACGGTCTCTCTCATTTTCAATGGTACGACTTGCCATGATACCCGGTACGCCGCAGCCGGTTCCGATCAGAACCGGAATGAAGGACTTACCCGAAAGCCCGAACTTCCTGAAGATACGGTCCATGATGAAAGCTACACGCGCCATATAACCGCATTCTTCAAGAATAGCAAGGAAGATGAAAAGCACCAGCATCTGCGGAACAAACCCAAGAACCGCACCCACGCCTGCGATGATACCGTCCAGGATCAGGCTCTTCAGCCATTCCGCACAGTTAACTGCATCCAGGCCTTTCTCTGCCAGGGCTGGAATACTCGGAACCCAGGTTCCGTATTCTGAGGGATCCGGAGAATCAAATTCACCGTCTTCATTAAGCGCCCCGGAAGCCTCCAGGACTTCATCTATGGCATAACCCTTTTCGATCAGATCATCCGCATAGGTTCCGTAAGCCTCAGAAAAGCCGTCCAGATCTTTGTCTTCAAAAGCGCCCTGCAGATCCCCGGCACCGATGACATTTTCATCTGCAGCCGCCTGATCGACCACCGCCTTCACTTCATCAACAAAAACATGCTCGTCTGCCCACTTTTCCGTCTCCGCATCAAAATCACCGCTCATACCAAAGAGATGGAAACCGTCTCCGAAAAGGCTGTCATTGGTCCAGTCCGTAGCCCAGCCACCGATGGTAGAGATCGAAACATAATATACGATGAACATGACCACCGCGAAGATTGGAAGCGCCAGCCAGCGGTTGGTCACGATCCTGTCAATCTTATCCGAGGTGTTCATCTTTGTTCCCGTATGTTTCTTCTTCAGCACGCCGGAAATGATGGACGAGATAAAGTTGTACCGCTCATTCGTGAAGATGCTTTCCGTATCATCATCAAAAGCGCCCTCCATAGCATGTATCTCCTCCGACACATCCGGAAGGTTTTCAGCCATCTCACCAACCTTGTCATCCCGCTCCAGAAGCTTGATGGCGAAGAACCGGCGTTCCTCCTGCTTTATCTCCGAAGGAAGCTTCTCCTCTACCTGCCGGATGTAATCTTCCGCTTCTTTGGAGAAGGTATGCTTTCTTTCGGCAACCCTGCCGGATCTTGCGAGCTCTATCGCCTTTTCCGTCACCTGATCGATACCGGTCCCCTTCATTGCGGAAATCTCCATTACCGGAACTCCAAGCTTGTCGGAGAGAGCCTTCGTATTGATCCTGTCTCCGTTCTTCTCCACAAGATCCATCATATTGACAGCTACAACAACCGGAATACCAAGCTCCAGCACCTGGGTCGTAAGGTACAGGTTGCGCTCAAGATTTGTACCATCCACAATGTTAATGATCGCATCCGGACGCTGTCCGATCAGATAATTTCTCGCAACCACTTCCTCCAGTGTATAAGGAGACAGTGAATAAATACCCGGAAGATCCTCGATCCGGACCTCCTTATTCCCTTTCAGTTTTCCTTCCTTTTTCTCAACCGTAACTCCCGGCCAGTTGCCTACATACTGGTTGGCGCCGGTCAGCGCATTGAATAAAGTTGTCTTCCCGCAGTTCGGATTTCCTGCGAGGGCGATACGTATGCTCATCATTTTTCCTTTCTATAGTTATTGCAAACTATTATTAGTTCGCTCTAACCTGTATTCAAAAAAAATAATCTACTCTACCTCTATTTTTTCCGCATCCGTCTTACGAACGGACAGCTCGTAGCCTCTCACGGTGATCTCTACGGGATCTCCCAGGGGTGCGACCTTTCTGACATATATCTCCACACCCTTCGTAATTCCCATATCCATGATCCGGCGCCTGACCGCTCCTTCGCCCTGCAGCTTTACTACAGTAGCCGTACCACCGATCGGCACATCTCTCAGTGTCTTCAATTCCATCCCTCCTCATCTAATCTTTCACCCCTCCGGCGCTGACCGGAGGCTGTCGGTCAGAATGTGCTGATAACATGATAAAACAGGTTAGCATCCTCTAACCACCACAAGTATAGTTAGTCTAAGCTAACATGTCAAGGGTTTTTTATAGTATCTGTTCAGCACCTCTGGCCGTCCTACGTCCCGGATCCGCAGCATCCGGAACCGCAGGAGCTGAATAGATACTATAGCACCGGCGAATATCATTGTATATTTCCAGTCATACTCTCAAACATCTGAAACTATTATTAAGGTGCAAGGTTCGTTTCAGAGCCCTCTGGATTCACACTACTCTCAAACGTCTGCTGCACGGACAGGTCAAACTCCTCTGTTTCAGAGCCCTCTGGATTCACACTACTCTCAAACTGCTCTGTTTCAACGGTGGTTGGGGCGGCGGGTTTCAGAGCCCTCTGGATTCACACTACTCTCAAACGCGAGTGATACGGAGGCGGCGCGTGTCGTGGTTTCAGAACCCTCTGGATTCACACTACTCTCAAACACATGGTCGATAACATATCTCAGAAGTTGGTTTCAGAGCCCTCTGGATTCACACTACTCTCAAACACATATTACCATCATAATAAAAGCAATTAAGTTTCAGAGCCCTCTGGATTCACACTACTCTCAAACTAAGTTACTAATTGTGTCCACTTAATCACCGTTTCAGAGCCCTCTGGATTCACACTACTCTCAAACGACTATAAACTGCTCGATCACTGCGATCAGTTTCAGAGCCCTCTGGATTCACACTACTCTCAAACGGATCCAAAAGCCTTAGATCCAGCAGCAAGTTTCAGAGCCCTCTGGATTCACACTACTCTCAAACAGGTTATATCACCTCGTAAAAAAGTGCAAGGTTTCAGAGCCCTCTGGATTCATACTACTCTCAAACAGGGATTGCGCCGCCCTGGAAGATCCATTTGTTTCAGAGCCCTCTGGATTCACACTACTCTCAAACCAAGTCGCCATTGGGGCTGCCGGTATCAAGTTTCAGAGCCCTCTGGATTCACACTACTCTCAAACGTTGCAGAAGGTTATGTTGCTCTTGCTGATGTTTCAGAGCCCTCTGGATTCACACTACTCTCAAACTATCATGTCGATCCTAAGAAGAAAAAAGTTGTTTCAGAGCCCTCTGGATTCACACTACTCTCAAACGATCAATTTCTCCCATGGGTGCATGACACAGTTTCAGAGCCCTCTGGATTCACACTACTCTCAAACGCTTGTCCGAGTTGCTCATAGCTACCAATGTTTCAGAGCCCTCTGGATTCACACTACTCTCAAACATATTATCCATGATAAAGATTTGATAAGAGTTTCAGAGCCCTCTGGATTCACACTACTCTCAAACTCGTTACCTTGTGAGTACCAATCACGTTATAGTTTCAGAGCCCTCTGGATTCACACTACTCTCAAACCATAAGTCACCTCCTAAAGTGCATGAGTTACGTTTCAGAGCCCTCTGGATTCACACTACTCTCAAACCTGCACAGATGTTGTTGCAGAACCAAGGCAGTTTCAGAGCCCTCTGGATTCACACTACTCTCAAACTCCCTTACAGAATTAAAGTTATCTTTCAAGTTTCAGAGCCCTCTGGATTCACACTACTCTCAAACCGGTTTCCGGATTGTTGCCCGTCCTTATTTGTTTCAGAGCCCTCTGGATTCACACTACTCTCAAACTGACGGGTGTTATTCCTCCACCTCATGAAGGTTTCAGAGCCCTCTGGATTCACAATACTCTCAAACTATAGGTTGGAACATAAAAACAGATAAAAAGTTTCAGAGCCCTCTGGATTCACACTACTCTCAAACCGCCGCATATACTCTAACAATGCAACACAGGTTTCAGAGCCCTCTGGATTCACACTACTCTCAAACATAAAGCAATTCTGAATTTACATAGTTTATGTTTCAGAGCCCTCTGGATTCACACTACTCTCAAACGCATGACTCCTTCTTCACATCCATTTATTGGTTTCAGAGCCCTCTGGATTCACACTACTCTCAAACACGCGTCCGCCAAAACGCAAAGCCCTAATGTTTCAGAGCCCTCTGGATTCACACTACTCTCAAACGTTGCCCCATCAACATCAACCGAAAGATATGTTTCAGAGCCCTCTGGATTCACACTACTCTCAAACTGAAGAATGAGAAGATCCGCAGGGAGCAGGGTTTCAGAGCCCTCTGGATTCACACTACTCTCAAACACAACGATTCGCTAAACTATTACTTTAACGGTTTCAGAGCCCTCTGGATTCACACTACTCTCAAACCCACATTTCAAAATAGGCTTTTATATCTTTCGTTTCAGAGCCCTCTGGATTCACACTACTCTCAAACGTGTACATTTCCCGATTGCGACATGGTGCAGTTTCAGAGCCCTCTGGATTCACACTACTCTCAAACACCCAGAACAACCGAAATCCTGATGTTATGGTTTCAGAGCCCTCTGGATTCACACTACTCTCAAACATCGCATATTGGATTGCAGCATAGACATCCGTTTCAGAGCCCTCTGGATTCACACTACTCTCAAACAGCGAAAGGAAATGAATGACATGAAGACATGTTTCAGAGCCCTCTGGATTCACACTACTCTCAAACTTTTTCAAAATCATTCAAATATCGCACACAGTTTCAGAGCCCTCTGGATTCACACTACTCTCAAACATATCATAAGAAATGCAGAATTGATAGCAGGTTTCAGAGCCCTCTGGATTCACACTACTCTCAAACCTGTCCCCTGCGAATGTTACGTCA
>Ga0310691_10000443_pt1 | contig 78731 bp, 60 predicted proteins | sample 176DNAGHGlowgp2_FD_203887 | JGI IMG/M metagenome (GOLD analysis project Ga0310691, IMG submission 203887) | Sheep rumen microbial communities from Palmerston North, Manawatu-Wanganui, New Zealand - 1766 DNA GHGlow gp2 (v2) (version 2) | ecosystem: Host-associated > Mammals > Digestive system >...
CGAAATATGGCCTTTGTTAAGTTTCGGCCTATAACCTTTAAGATTTTACGCTATTCAAGGATATTTAGAAAGCAACCCCTTATCTTTTCAATGATCGATATATATCATTATATCGAACGTGCGTTCTATCGTCAACCATGAATTGTAAAATAGCCTATATTATTATCCCATTTTCGCGGGGATATTTCAACTATCCATTCCCTTTGGTTTCTGTTATAATGCAAACTGATGGACAAAAAATCCAATTGTTTTCTATCACTGTTTATGCCGGGCAGCAGAGATTACGTGCAGTAAAACTATACCCGAGGTACATGGAAATGACTCTTAAGGAAATGAAAATAGGTTCTTCAGCCGTTATAGAGAGTGTCGGCGGTGAAGGTGCTTTAAGGCAGCACTTTCTTGACATGGGTGTCATTCCGGGTGCCGAAGTTACGGTCGTAAAATACGCTCCCATGGGCGACCCTGTGGAACTTATGATCCACGGGTATCAGCTGACCCTCCGTCTGGATGATGCGGCAAAGATTGAGGTTAGGGACGCAGCTTCGGAGACCGTTTTCGAAAATGCCGATAGTAAGGCTTCCGATAACGAACAGCGCATCGGCCATATCCACCACCCCGGACTCGGTGAGGGCGGAAAATTCCACCCCAAGGGAAGCGGGGATCCGCTGCCGGATGATACCATTCTGACCTTCGCTCTGGTGGGTAATCAGAACTGCGGCAAAACCACACTCTTCAACCAGCTTACGGGTTCCAACCAGCATGTGGGCAATTTCCCCGGCGTTACGGTGGATCGCAAGGATGGCGCGATCAGGGGATATCCGAATACCCTGGTCACCGATCTTCCCGGCATTTATTCCATGTCCCCCTACAGCAACGAGGAGATAGTTTCAAGGAACTTCGTACTGAACGAAAAGCCCCACGCCATCATCAATATCCTGGATGCAACAAATATCGAGCGCAATCTGTATCTTACCATGCAGCTGCTGGAAATGGATATCCCCATGGTAGTCGCCCTGAATATGATGGATGAGGTGACGGCCAACGGAGGCACCATAGATATCAATGCCATGGAATCCCTGCTGGGCGTGCCCGTTATACCCATTTCCGCAGCGAAAAACCAGGGTATCCGTGAGCTGATAGAGCATGCGGTCCATGTGGCACATTTTCAGGAGCGTCCCCTGAGGCAGGATTTCTGCGACGAGCAGGAGCATGGCGGCGCGGTCCATCGCTGCATCCACAGTATATGCTTCCTTATCCGGGATCATATAACGATGGCCGGGCTTCCCCTGCGCTTTGCAGCCGGAAAGGTGATCGAAGGCGATCCCATAATCACGGAACAGCTGCAGCTGGATCAGAATGAAACCGAAACCATGGAGCATATCGTCCTTCAGATGGAAAAGGAGCGCGGCCTGGACCGGAGCGCTTCCATCGCCGATATGCGTTACTCATTTATCTTTAAGGTATGCGATTCCTGTGTAAAGAAGCCCAGGCACAGTAAGGAAAGCATCCGCAGTGAGAAGCTCGACCGCATACTCACCGGCAAATGGACGGCTATCCCCGTATTTATCCTCATCATGGGTGTCGTTTTCTGGCTTACCTTCGATCTGATAGGCGGTAACCTGCAGGGTCTTCTGGAAAGGGGCGTCGATGCCGTTACCGGTTTTGTTGATAACGCAATGACTGAGGCACATGTTAATCCCATCCTGCACGGATTGATCATCAAAGGTATCTTCTCCGGCGTGGGAAGCGTGCTCAGCTTTATCCCGATCATCATAACCCTGTTCTTATTCCTTTCACTCCTGGAAGACAGCGGTTATATAGCGCGCGTTGCCTTCTTCATGGACAAGCTGCTCCGGAAGATAGGACTCTCGGGCAGAAGTATCGTTCCCATGCTGATAGGCTTCGGCTGTACCGTCCCTGCAGTTATGTCAACCAGAACCCTTCCCAGTGAGCGTGACCGAAGGATGACCATCCTTCTCACGCCCTTCATGAGCTGTACGGCAAAGCTTCCGATATATGCCTTTTTCGTGGATGCTTTTTTCCCGGACTACAAGGCTCTGATCATGGTCGGGCTGTATCTGCTCGGCATCCTTATGGGTATACTGGTTGCCTTCCTTTACCGCAAAACCCTGTTCCGCGGAGAGGCTGTGCCCTTTGTCATGGAGCTTCCGAACTACCGGTTCCCCGCTGCCCGCAATGTATGCCAGCTGCTTTGGGAAAAGGCCAAGGATTTTATCCAGCGCGCCTTCACCGTGATCCTTATTGCGACCATAGTGATCTGGCTTCTGCAGAGCTTCGACTGGCATTTCAATCTGGTGCAGGATCAGGGTGACAGTATTCTTGCCACCGTTGCCGGATGGCTGACTCCGCTGTTCATCCCCGTCGGATTGGGGGACTGGCGGATCTGTACCGCACTGATCAGCGGTTTTATGGCAAAGGAAAGCGTTGTCTCCACCCTCAATGTGCTGTTCGGGGAAAATGTGACCGGCGCCCTTACGGGAGCTATAGCAGCCTCCCTGATCGTTTTTTCACTGCTCTATACCCCCTGTGTCGCAGCCATCGCTTCAATACGGAGAGAAATGGGCCGGAAATGGGCCGCCGCAGTAGTATTGTGGCAATGTGCAGTGGCCTGGCTTGTCTCACTGGTCGTTTTCCTTATAGCAGGGCTGCTGTAATATCGAGATCGATTAAATGCTGAAATCACTCAGATGCTGAGATCGCTCAGATGCTGAAATCGCTATGATTCAGAAACCTCAAGAGGTGTTTTATGAATATATGGGATATTCTGATACTGATATTTATAACTGTCGCCGTGATACTTGCTGCAGTTAAGCTGATACGGGATAAGCGCCGCGGTGCCGGCTGTCCGGGAAACTGTTCCTGCTGCAGTGGCTGCCGGCAGCGTAGAGACGGTTCTTAGCGTATTGCATACATCATTTGCTATCGGTATCGTCCCCTAACTTCGCCTTGAAGAGAACTTTCATATACTGTATAATACTATCTGTAAAAGATCCTGAAAGCCGCCGGAGGGAGAAAGGCGGCAATATATATATATGAGAGGGGTATAAAATGAAGAGAGGGTATGCAATCTGTCTATCCGCAGTGCTTGCTGCAGCATCTGTGTACACCATCCCGCCGGATAAAGCCTATGCCGAGGAAGTAACTTTCCACACAACTTCCGTGGAAGACGGTACCTCGCAGCAGACCGGCTGGATAAAAAAGGATGACCTGTGGTACTACTACAGCAACGGGGTTGCAAGTACAGGATGGGTTAAGGTCAATGAAAAATGGTATTTCTTCAACGAAAACGGCGTTATGCAGACCGGATGGATCAAGGACGGTGACAAATGGTACTATGCAAATGCCTACGGCGTGATGCGTACCGGCTGGATCAGCGACAACGGTCACTGGTATTATACCGACTCAAACGGAATAATGCAGACCGGGTGGGAGACGATCTCCGGAAAGAAGTATTATTTCAGCAAGGTCGGCGTCATGCAGACCGGATGGTTTAAGGATAATGCCAAATGGTATTATGCAAATACCCGCGGTGTGCTCTGCACCGGATGGATCAACGACAATGGTTCCAGATATTATACGGACTCAAAGGGGGTAATGCAGACCGGATGGCAGACGATCTCCGGAAATCTGTATTATTTCAACAAGGCCGGCGCCATGCAGACCGGAAAGGTAAAGATTGACGGAAAAGAATACAATTTCGGTGACGAAGGTATACTCAGGACCGGATGGGTCGGGTCGGGCGATAAATGGTACTATTATGACACGGATGGTCAGATGCTTACCGGCTGGCGTTACATAGACAAGAATAAATATTATTTTGATGCTGACGGTACTATGGCCACCGGCGAGTACCGCGTTGACGGGGTGCTTCATAATTTCGGTTCAAACGGTGCATGGAAAAATGAAATCATTGAGCATAAGGCCGGCGATTACAATGCCGCAAAGGCGATCAATTTTGCTGTAACCCATACAGCTGTGGACATTAAAAAGGGCCTTTCCGCTACACAGTGTATCTATGGCTGGCAATGTGCGGAATTCGGTTCCAACGTGCTGAAGGCCGGCGGCGCCATCAATGATTATGATGACCACGCTACCGCCCTTCACAGGAAGCTTGCAAATAATCCTCTGATCGAGGAATTCGTGGTTCCCATCGAAGACGGATATATCAAGCTGGCAAATGTGCCTGCAGGCCATGCCATCGCACCGGGAGACCTGATGCTTCTGTACTGTCCCTTTGAGAGAGACGGCCGCCCCTTCGTTCACACCCTGATGTTCTACGGATGGAGCCCTGACGGTCTGGCAAAGGTATACTGCCACAACAGCAGGACCGCCGGAACAGTAAGCCACAGGATTTACTGTTACGCATGCCACGGCGTTATGTCGGAAGCCCATGTCATGCACATCAAAACAAACACCGACAAGGAGAACAACGCCTATCCGGCCAACAGCTGGATGAACATAAAGGGAAAGAAGCTCCACATTAACAGCCGCGGAATCAAGGATACCGGATTCTCAAAGATCGGTGAAGACTGGTACTTCTTTGATGAGGACGGCGTTATGAAGACCGGCTGGATCAAATGTGACGACGGCTCGTATTATTTCGGCAACAGCGGAAAAATGGCCAACGGATGGTGCCGGCTGGAAGGAAGCTGGTACTACTTCAACGACGGTCTCATGCAGACAGGCTGGCTGGATGCAGACGGTCACAGGTACTATTTTGAATCAAACGGAAAGATGGTTACAAATACAAAGATGAAGATCGACGGTAAGACCTATACCTTCGGTAAGACCGGCGCATGCCAAAATCCGTAACGACCGAATTTTAGACTGTATAACGCAGCCGAATAAAGGACTGTATATAACAGCCGAGTAATGGACTGTATATAACAGCCAAAAAGAGGATGGAACTGCCCTGCGGCAGGCTCCATCCTCTTTTCATTTTACAGTCTCTTATTCTATCGTCCGATACCGTTCAGCGCTACTCTTCCTCTCTTTGCGGCAACACCTGTCAGCGAAGTCTTTGCTGCAATGATCCTGTAATATACAATCATATTCATAAGCATGGCTCCGGACCAGGCTGCAAGCTCGGCATATGCCGTTGCCCTGAAGCCAATGCTTCCCATAAAGACGGCTATGGTCACGATACGCAGTACCATTTCCAGAAGTCCCGAGAACATCGGAAGCACGGGGAAGCCCATGCCCTGTACTGCACTCCGAAAAACAAAGAGCACATCCACAAAGATCAGCCCCGCTCCCGTCAGGGGAAGATACATTTCCGCCAGCTGTATGGCCTCTTCTCCGTCCAGCATCAGCGTTGCCAGCTGATGTGAGAAGAATACCATGACAGATCCGAGAAGGATATAGGCCGCCATCGCCACCCGGAGGCAGACCCTCAGGCCCTCCCGTATCCTCTGGTATTCCTTTGCCCCGTAATTCTGACTGGTATAGGCGCTCATGGCATTTCCCACCGTAAATGCAGGGTTCATGAAAAGGTTGTTGTACTTGCCGCATACCGAATACGCACTGATATATGCAACGCCGTAGCCGTTAACAAAGAACTGGACCACCATACACCCGATGGCCGTAATGGAATTCATAAATGCCATTGGAAGTCCGTTCTTCAAAAGTCCCGTGTACAGAGATCTCTCGTTGTGGAAATCCTTCCGGGAAAGGCGTATCTGTTCTATCCTGCGAAGTCTTCTGATACATATCAGGGATGAGATCACCTGTGATATCACAGTCGCAATGGCAGCACCCTCCACACCCGTATGCAGCACGAAGATGAAGAAGGAATCCAGCCCAAGGTTAACTACTGAAGATACAAGGATCGCCACCAGGGGCGTCTTGCTGTCGCCCAGGGAACGCAGCATGCAGGATGACACGTTATATGCGATGGCCGAAGCCAGTCCCCCGAATATAAACCTGCCGTAAGTAAGGCTGTCCGCCATGATCAGTTCATCTGTCCGCAGCATGCGGAGAGCGGACGGAAGAAGGAGCAGACCCACTGCAGTGAGCAGTACGGCAATGATGATCGCCAGTTTTATCGTAGCGGCGATATTCCTTCTCAATCTGTCATATTCCTTTGCGCCAAAGCTCTGTGCGATCATTACGCCGAAACCGTTGGACAGTCCCAGCGAAAAACCGACGATCAGGAAAAACAGCGACCCCATATTTCCAACTGCAGCGAGGGCGTTATCACCCAGTCCGTTCCCGACGATAAGCGTGTCCACAAAATTGTAAAGCTGCTGGAGCATACTGGTCAGCAGCAGCGGCCAGAAAAAGCCGAGTATAAGACGTGTCGGGTTTCCCTTTGTAAAGTCAGACACCTGACTTTTCTTTTTCTTTTCAGATACAGACATTTCCAAGAAAATCAAGTCCTTTCATGCTCGATGATTGTTATCTGATTTTTATCACTTTACGCATTTTATGTTTTACAAAAATTTCATTTTTTTTATAAATTTATGGCATGATGTTTTTGTATATGATAGAATGAAAACCGTATCCATCCGAAAAGACAAGCGGGGTGTGCCATGAATACAAACAGGGAACTTGATTACAGACTGTATCTTCAAAGAGATGAGGAATTCGTCCGGACCGATGTGCGGAAGGAATTCTCCCGTTATGAAATGATCGTTGCCGGTGAGACGGAGCTGGTAAAGGCTAACTATGCAGAAGTAAGGAAGGATTTCTTTGCCGGAAAGGGCGTGCTGTCGCAAAACCCTCTTCGCAACAGCATTTATCATCTGGTTGTATCCCTCGGGGTCATCGCCCGGATGTGTGTGGAGAACGGCCTTCCGCATACGGAGGCCTATACCATCAGTGACATATACATCCAGCAGGCGGATGTGGCAAAGTCAGTGAAGGAAGTCCTTGATCTACTGGGACAGGCCCAGATCGACTACTCGGAAAGGATGCGGAAGCTGCACCGAAAAGCCGGCTCCTACTCCCTTTATGTCCGGCATGCCATCGATTACATATACGATCACCTGCACCAGTCCTTAAAAATGGAAGAACTTGCTGAGGCGGAGGGACTGAGTCCGGGATATTTCTCCAAACTCTTCGCAAAGGAAGTGGGTACTCCCGTAAAAGCATATATCCTTTCGGTGAAGATCAAAACAGCGGGAAAGATGCTGGGCAACCGGGACCTGTCCATTTCCGACATTGCATACTCCCTTGGTTTTTCTTCGCAAAGCGCATTTACCACCGCATTTAAAAACCTGACGGGGCAGACTCCCGCCGCATACCGGAACAGGATGGAATATATCCGGATAATCTGATCGGGCAGGGTGCCAGACAGGAACCCGTACAGCGCAGAAAAGGGGGCAGTTCCCTGTCTTTACGGGAACCGTCCCCTTATTGGCGCCTGTTAATTATATGATGATAGGTTCAAAAGGTCCGTGCGATGCGACGAGACCTTACCTGACCCGCCGAACACGAATGGCGTAGTCATTATATTCTTGCAACTCCGCTCTTCCTTGCGGCCTCGGCAACCGCTGCCGCAACAGCGGGTCCTACCCGGTCATCGAAAGCCCTGGGAATGATGTAATCCGCTGAAAGCTCGTCATCGGAAATGAGTCCTGCCAGAGCCTCAGCCGCTGCCATCTTCATCTCCTCATTGATGTCCTTTGCACGGACATCGAAGGTCCCCCGGAAGATACCGGGGAAAGCAAGGACGTTGTTGATCTGATTCGGGAAATCACTGCGTCCCGTGGCGATCACCGCCGCACCGCCTGCCTTTGCATCGTCGGGGAATATTTCCGGTGTCGGATTCGCGCAGGCGAATACTATGGCATCCCGGTTCATGGTCTTTACCATTTCCGTGGTTACGGTTCCCGGAGCGGATACACCGATGAAGATATCAGCACCGACAAGCATATCCGCCAGGCTGCCGGCCTTCTTCTCAAGATTGGTGGAGAGGGCCATCTCTTCCTTGATCCAGTTAAGGCCTTCTCTTCCCTGATAAATGGCGCCCTTACGGTCACACATGGTGATATTCCTGAAGCCTGCGCTGAGTAAAAGCTTCACGATGGAGACCGCCGCTGCGCCCGCACCGGAGGTCACCACCTTCACCTCTTCCTTCTTCTTTCCGACTACCTTAAGAGCGTTGGTAAGTCCCGCAAGTGTGATGACAGCGGTTCCGTGCTGGTCATCGTGGAAGATCGGGATGTCACAGCGTTCCTTCAGCTTTCTTTCGATCTCGAAGCAGCGGGGTGCCGCGATATCCTCCAGGTTTATACCTCCGAAGCTGCCGGAAATGTTATAGACCGTCTCTACAAATTCATCCACATCCTTGGTTTTTACGCAGAGAGGAAATGCATCTACGCCGCCGAAGGATTTGAACAGAACGCACTTTCCTTCCATAACGGGCATGCCGGCCTCGGGACCGATGTCACCCAGACCCAGCACCGCGGTACCGTCGGTGATCACCGCACAGAGATTGTGACGGCGCGTCAGTTCGTAGCTCTTATCAATATCCTTCTGTATCTCCAGACACGGCTGTGCCACGCCGGGAGTATAGGCCAGACTGAGATCCTCCTTTGTCTTAACGGGCACGGTCGAGATCACTTCAATCTTACCCTTCCACTCCCCGTGTAACCGCAGAGATTCCTTAGCATAATCCATTTTCGCTTCCTCCTGAAAAAATATGTATTGCCCCTTGCTTTGTTCACAGAAACAGGACAACCGCCATGTGATAGCTGCTGTCCTGCTTACATGCTTTATTTATCTTACACCATCAGACGGAAGGGCGCAAGGGGATATCCCTTCCCGTTGTAAAGGCTTACCTTCCCGTAATTGAAGAATCCGTATCTCACCCCGGATATCCGGTCCCGCGCCGTGAGCACTACCTTCTCACCGTCGATCCCTGCGTCGGGGACGATCCATTCATCCGGCGCGATCATTACTTCAAATCCGTAAATATGATCCTCATCCGGCCGCACCAGTTCCTTACGAAGGTCGGTCAGTTCATTTCCGTCCGGGTTATTCTTAAGCTCCCCGAAGGTATTCCGGAAGGATAGTACCACGCTTCCATCCTCCTGCTTTTCTGCCTGGTCAGGCTCCATATGCAGCGCGCCTGCCGGGGCGCCGTATATCACCTGCAGCACCTCTCCCGCGGTTCTCTCGCCCGGCGTCTTCTTATCCACCGGATGCACATTATCGAACTCCCCGCAGTCGATCAGCGGTATCAGCACTGCGCCTTCCCTTTCGGAAACAGCTTCCGCCTGAGCCTCACGCAGGTACGCCCAGTCCCTCATATCCTCTGTATCCCGTGAAATGAACATCGGAAGCTGAAGGATCACCACAGGAAGCTTATCATCCCGGAAATCCGTACGGAATTCATCCATCAGCTCCGAAAGAAGGATGCGGTATCCCGAAGCCCTGCCGGAATCCTCCTCCCCCTGATAATATATGATTCCGCGTGAAGTAAAGGGCGCTATCCTTTCCAGCATGGTATGATACAGCCCGCTGGGCCTGAAAGCCGAGGCAAGTCCCTGCGGAGGCGGCCAGGGATAATCCCCCGCCTCCGCAGACAGTTCAGCCGGCGTGATGCCCGGATTTTTCGCCTTTGCTATTCTCTCTCTCTCCAAATATTCCTCAACAAGGCGATTGTATTCCAGCAGCTTCCGGTTGTACTCCTCTTCAGTCTGTCCCTTTACGGCCTCGGCAAAAATCTCCTGATATATCCTGCCCTCGGGATGTTTTGAAAGTCTTTCCTCCGAAAGCCAGCAGGATATTGATGTTCCTCCCTGATAACAGTCCACGATACCGACGGGACATTTCAGTTCACTGTACAGCTTTTTGGCAAAATACCACGCCACACCTGACATTTCAAAGAAAGCACCCTTACGGCAGAGCTTCCACTCCTGGTACTTTTCATTCTCCAGGACCGTTTCATCTATCACCGGAGTCTTGATGCACTTAAATGTCCTGATAAGCGGGAAATCCGCCGTCTCCAGCTCCTCTGCCCCGCCCCTGGCATTCCTGATCTCAAATTCGATATTTGACTGGCCGTTGTCGATCCATACCTCGCCGTAGTAAATATCACCGATCAGCTTTTCATCCGTAACCTCACCGGCCTTCTTTTCCTTCACCGTCATGGTGTAGGGCCCGCCTGCACCATGAGGCGGAAGCGTCAGTTCGAAATGACCGCCGGGCACTTCCTTCTCGATGGATATGTCATCTATAGCTACAGCTATAGATGCTGTTCCTTCTGTCTCTCCGAAAACCCGTACCTCTTTATCCCTCTGAAGTACCATATGTTCCGAAAAAATCGCCGCAAGACGCATAATCTAAGCCTCCTGTATGTTCCAAACTACACCGTTTACACTTTACCGGCCGGATGTCAGTAAAAGTGTCTGTCCGTTCAGGCCTCTGCCGTATTCCCTTCGAGCTTCCTGATGAATTCTTCTATCCTCCGGGCATCTTTTTTATGGGTGATGACGGACGGATGACCCGATGCCATACCGTCATGCTCTACATCATGATACGGGAGCTCCAGACCGTATACATCCTTCATCAGCCCGTCAGCCAGTACCTTGTCTATAACCTCCTGAATGTAAGGGTATACGCCCGAAGCCAGGGTTCCCATCACGCACAGGATCTTTGCCCGGGGATATGCCACCCGCAGGGTATAGAGGAAGCTTTCGTATCTGCTCTTAAAACCGCCCACCAGCAGAGGATTCTCCGCCATGGGACCCGAATCATTTGTACCGAGGTTCAAAATGATCCATTCCGGCTGGAAACGGCTGTAATCCTCTCTCGTTTCTTTATCGTAAAACCAATTTGTATAGGGAAATTCCCTGGGCAGTATATTCTCCGGATCCCCTGTATATTCAACGAACATACCGTGGCCCGACACGGAGACCCACTCAGCGTTCCAGTCCATACTCTTTGCAAGTACCCCGGAATAGCTTTTTTCTCCGTCTTCATCCCTGACAGTATACTCACTGTCAGGTTCTCCCAGCACACCGAAACCGCAGGTGATGGAGTCCCCTATAAACAGCGCCTTTACCCGTGTATCCTCCGGTACCGGAAGCAGTTCTCCCTCCACCTCCAGTTCCGCAAATCCCACATAGGACATGCCGGCTTCAGTGATCTTGACTACCCTTACGGTATGCTCCTCCGGTTCGGGGAACTCAACCAGTGTGACCCACTCCTCCGGCGGGTTCACCACTATCTCCTTCACCGCCGTTCCGTCCACATATACCCTGAGCCCCGGGTAATTGATTTCTTCATTATAGCCGGTCCTGAGAAGTGCCCTGAGCCCCGTTCCTTTGAAATGCACCGTAAAGCTGCTGTTGGTATAGCCCATTACAGCCATATCCTCCTTCCACAGGATACGTCCCTGGAAGTATATCTTTTCCTTTGCTGTCCCGTTTATCTTCATTCTGTCCTCCCGGCCTTCTCTTTTCTGCAGAAATGATACAATGACGACGCCCCGTCACCCCAGATCTGATCGGTAACGAAGCCCGCATACATAAGCTCCTCACCGGAATACTCCCGGCCGTCATCAAGCGCATATACCGCATCAGGCTGAAGCCCCTGCAGATACAGCACCTCCGACCTTATATTGGCTCCGCCTCTTACCTGAACATAGGAAAGCAGTGCCTCAGACCTGTCCTTTGCCACACTCATCCATGCATAAGACGGTCTGTCATTACTGCATTTTGAAAGGGGCGACATATCCGTGATCCTGTACAGATCACCTTCCCGGATCAGGTCATTGCAGCGGTGATACATTTCCACCTGACCCCGTATTTCACTCAGCTCATCCTCCGAGAGCCTTGTTATATCCAGCTCATAGCCAAATGTTCCGGCCAGTGCCACCACGCCCCGCGTAGCAAGGGATGTGGTCCTGCCCACTATATGATTCGGGCATATGCTTACATGCGCTCCCATGCAGGATGGCGGATAAATAAGAGTCGTACCCTCCTGGATGGAAAGCCTCTCAATGGCATCGGTATCATCCGAGCACCAGATCTGCGGACTGTAGTAGAGCATGCCCGGATCAAATCTCGCACCGCCGCTGGAGCAGTTTTCAAGCAGCAGATCCGGAAATGCCTGCAGTATCCTTTCCTGCAGCTCATATACTCCCAGCATATATCTGTGCAGTATCTCTCCTCCCGCAGTAGCCATGCTTCCTATATCCGTAAGAGGACGGTTCATGTCCCATTTCACATAGCTTATATTGGCGCTCCCGAGGACAGCGCTCACGCTTTCTACAACATAATCCCGCACTTCCTTACGGGTCAGGTCCAGTACAAACTGGGTCCTGCAAAGTGAAGGTTCCCGTCCCGGTATCTGCAGTGCCCAGTCGGGATGCGCCCGGAAGAGGTCAGAATCCGGGCAGACCATTTCAGGCTCGAACCATACGCCCAGCTCCATTCCCATGGCATTCAGCTCATCCGCCAGAGCCTTCATGCCTCCCGGAAGCTTCGTCTCATTTACCACCCAGTCGCCAAGGGAACTATTGTCGCTGCTTCTTTTCCCGAACCAGCCGTCATCCATAACAAGCATTTCGATTCCCGCCGACCTTGCGACCTTTGCTATCTCCAGGAGCCTGTCTTTGGTAAAATCAAAATAAGTGGCTTCCCAGTTATTTATCAGGATCGGACGTTTTTTATGGAGATAGGGGCTGCGTATCAGATGCTCTCTGAAGAGATCGTGAAAGCTTCTGCTCATCTTTCCGAAGCCCTCCCCGGAATAACAGAGGATCACCTCCGGCGCATGGAAGGTCTCTCCCGGCTCCAGTTTCCAGCTGAAATTCTTTTCGGAAATGCCCATTCCGACCCTCAGCATATCATGCTGGGTACGTTCAACCTCCGCGGTAAACCCTCCCGAATAAACAAAGGAGAATCCAAGTCCCTCGCCCCTCATTTCTCCGGCATCCTCGCTTACCACAGCCATGAAAGGATGCTCCTGATGACTGGAGATACCCCGTTTTGAGCCCACATCGATACGCCCATGGCCTATAGGACGTCTGTCCACGGATCTCTCCCTGGCCCAGGAGCCCGAAAGGGTTACTATCTCACGGTTTTCCCAGGGGAGTTCCACGCAGGCGCTCATAACCTTTTCCAGATACACCTCATCGGCGCCGTCATTTCTGACCCTTACGCTCCTTGCCAGTGTATCCAGGCCTCTGAAAATACTGTAGGAAAGCGTGACCGTAAGTCCCAGAACCTTATCACAAAGATCGATCTCCAGAGTCCTGATATCCTCCTCATTTCCGAAGGTTGCCGGAAGTCCCGGGATACCGGGTTTTCCGTTAAATATACGGTATCCGCTATAGACGAGCTCACAGCCGGTAAAACCGTCCTTATTCCTTACCTCCAGTGAATCCGGGCGGAAGTCACCCGTTCCTCCAAAGCTGTATTCAAAAGGAAAACCATCCATAAAGGTACACTTATCTCCGGGTTTTCCGTCGCAGTAGCTGTAGCTCTTTTCACGCAGCAGTGACAGTCCGGGAGTAAAGTCGTATTTCCCCGCATTTTCCAGCTTCCGGCCGTAATACACATGTCCCAGGTATTCCCCCGAAAGACTCATGATATAAGTGGAATCTGCCATCTGCAGGATAAAGCTTCCCGTATCCTCCCGATATATTATTTCAAGCTTGTCAGACATTTTTCCCTCCAGGGTTATATTATAAACTGCCGTCCGCTTCCTTACCGGAGCGGCAGCTGTTTTTATCTTGTTTCTGTTTTCCCAATGGGCGGATCCGTATCCCTCATATGCTTCAGTTCGGAATACGCAAGGATTATCACGAATCCGAAGGAGAAGATGTCCGCAACCATCTGGGCCATTTCCACACCCTTAAGCCCCAAAAATGAAGGCAGCAGCAGGATAGAAGGGATGAAGAAGATGCCGTTCCTTGCCATGGCAGCCAGCGAAGCCTTAACGCCCTTACCCATGGACTGTAGCATCATATTTGATATAAAAACAGTGGAAAGCAGCGGTAATGTTGCCGACTGAAAACGCAGGGCAACCGACCCCACATCGATAACGTCCTGATCATCCCTGAACAGGGATACAACCTGCGGTGCAAATATGATCAGTACGACTGCCAGGATCGAAAGAAAGACTGTTCCCCACCGCAGGCAGAACCAGTACCCCTCTCTTACCCTGTTCTTCTTATTTGCTCCGTAGTTAAATGAGCATACCGGCTGGTAACCCTGGCCGAAACCGATCACGGCCGAGCATACCATCATAAGTATCCTTGTCACGATGGACATTCCCGCGATTGCCGCTTCGGCACCGTACTGTCCCGCAGCCCTGTTTAGCAGTATCGTTGCGACAGCCGCAAGCCCCTGCCTGAAAAGTGAGGGGATACCTCCGTTGATGACCTCCTTGATATAATATCCGTTGATGCGTATATTTCTGATACTGAGACGGATATTATCGCCCTTCATAAGTCCTGTCATAAGGGCTGCAAAACCGACAGCCTGTCCCGCAACGGTAGCGATGGCTGCCCCTCTTACTCCCATATCCATTCCCAGAATGAGCAGCGGATCAAGGATCACATTTACTATGGCGCCGGAAAGAAGCCCTATCATGGCATACATGGCTCTTCCCTGAAAACGCAGCTGGTTATTGACCACAAACTGACAGATCATGAAAGGCGCACCTATAAGGATTATACGTCCGTAGGATACGGTCATTTCCATGGTATCCGCGGTCACATCCGATGTGGCAAGGAATTCCATCATGGGATGAATGAAAATATTTCCCATGAGCAGTAGAAAGAGGCCGAAGAAAAGTGCCAGGGTAAAACCCGTGGCAGCCATTTCCGAGGCTTCCTTTTTCTTTCCCGCCCCCATCATCCTTGCAAGGAAATTGCCCGAACCATGTCCGAAAAGAAAGCCCATTGCCTGTATGATGGCCATCATCGGAAAAACTATGCCTACGGCCGCAGTTGCTTCCGTCCCCCGGTTCGGAATCTGGCCCACAAAGTATGTATCAGCCATGTTATAAAGGCCGGTGACCAGCATGCTGATGATCGTAGGTATGGCAAGCCGGATAATAAGCTTCGGAACAGGTGTTTCGGTCATCATCGTATATTGATCCTTTTTATCACCGTTTCTTCCAAATGCCATATCCCTGTCCCTGCCTTTCAAAATAGTTGATCACTCATCCAAACAGGCGGGAAGCACTTTCCCGCCTGTCATATCAGCGTTCCACACAGCTCTAACGGATTCCCTCTTCGGTATCCTCGCCGCGTACCAGGCTGTATTCCTTGATGTAATTAACTATATCATCAACTTCGGTAAAAGCAAGTCCAACATAGCTGTCTGCGCATCCATAGTAAAGCGCTATCCTTCCTGTCTCGGGATCATGCACCGTTGCGCAGGGGAAGGTAACATTCCCTACAAAGCCTCTTTCCTCATACCACTCCTCCGGAGTAAGAAGGAAATTCTGGCAGCGGTATTTTACGACTGACGGATTATCGATATCAAGGATCGCACCGCCTATCGAATACACATAACCGTTACAGGTTCCTGCCACTCCGTGGTAGAAAAGCAGCCAGCCCTCCGTAGTTTCGATGGGGGCGGCTCCTCCGCCGATCTTCAGCGACTCCCACCACTCGGAGCAGCGTCCCATAACATGCCGATGCTTGCCCCAGTAGGTAAGATCCGGGCTCTGGGACAGGAAGATATCTCCGAAGGGAGTATGACCGCTGTCGGACGGCCGGCTCAGCATAACATAATTGCCGTTGATCTTTCTGGGGAAGAGCACTGCGTTACGGTTGAATGGTATGAAAGGATTCTCAAGACGGGTAAAGGTCTTAAAGTCCTTTGTCTTTGCAAGCCCGATGGATGCTCCGTAGAAATCCTGGCACCACATTGTATAATAGGTATCCTCAACCTTTACAAGCCGGGGATCATATGCATAAATGGGCTGGAAGGGTTCACCCTTCTCATCCACAAACTGGATCTTATCTTCTTCAAAATTCCAGTGGATGCCATCCTCGCTGCGTCCGAAATAGATCATGGACACACCGTTTCTCTGCTCGCCGCGGAATACTCCCACGTACTTTCCTTCAAATGGTACTACCGCACTGTTGAAGATACGTGCAACATTTTTAATGGGATTCCGGTCAATGATCGGATTCTCGTTATATCTCCAGATCGGTGCATCCTTCAAACCCTCCGGTCTTTCCTGCCAGGGGATATTCGGAAGCGGATCACAATTCAAAATCTGTACTTTTGACATTTCATCTCTCCTTAGTTATGTTAACTGCCCGGCTTCCTGTTCAGGATGCCGTATCTTTATTTTTTCTTCTTTTTCCTCCACCGGGATTCCGTGTCGGACCATATGGTAAATCTTTTCTTCGGCGGCCCCGGAACAGTCTGTCCGTCTGTCTCCTCGTCTTCTGTTCCTATGGATTCTCCCAGTCGTTCATTGCCGTCTCCCCAGTACCAGGCATCGTGTCCCGGCTCCCCCTTTTCGGGTCTCTTCATGAACCGGCGCATTACATATTCCATGGGGAAGGTAAGCAGATACATATAAACACCGGGGAAAACCACAATAGCCCAGGGCAAAATGTAGATCCCTATCACCATAGCGGCGAAAACGACGATTATCAGTACCGTTACGGGAAGGAAGCGAAAAGCCCCGAAGGCCGACATTTTAAAGAGCGCCATATTGCGCTTTGAAAAGCGTGAAAGGAAGGGACAGAAATATACCACGCATGCAAGAAACAGGAAGCTTATTCCGGCAAGAATGACAAACAGCGCATCATTCAGCTTACTCCGGTTATTCCAGACATAGATTATATCCATGACCAGTACCACGATCACCAGTACAAATACCAGCGAAGGTATTATGGACTGCCTGAAGTTGGTCTTGAAGCTGTGCCGGAACTCCCTGAAAAAGTATCCCGTCTTAAACCTCACAGCCTTTGACATGGAATAGTAAGCCGCCGTTGTCGCGGCACCTATGGTTATGAGCGGAAGGGACGCAAGAAACCACAGGATACCGATCATAAGCACATCGAAGGTTGTGCTCATGGCCTTATACAGATTTCCGTCCGGTGAAAACATCCTTTTTCCGTCCTTTTTCCTACTTTTTGATCGGGCAGGATACCCGTATCGCGCAATCGAGTATATAATAATAGCCTACGCCACACCTTAGGCCAGCGTAGGCTATCCCATTAAATGATCTTTTCAGATCCGCTTCGGCATTTCCGCACTTGCAAGCAAGCTTGCGTGCAGAATGCCTCGCGGATGTGCATGGCTTATTTAAACATGTTATCCAATGCGGTCTGTACGAGCTGCTTATTGGTCTCCTGGAACTGAGCTGCGGTCTGCTCGCCCTTCAGAAGGAGCGGGAACTGATAATCTACGCCGATAGCGTTCCAAAGGTCAACACCTGTCTTCTCACCGCAGTAATACATAACGTTGTAGTTTTCTTCGGTAAGCGCGTTGTTATGCCACCAGTCATTTACATAATCCCTGAGCTCGAAATCGTCACCGTAGTAATCCTTGTAATCCTGGAATACCATGTATACAAGATACGGATCCTCTACACCCTGAGGAATGAAGTAAGCAGCACCTGAAGCGGAGTTCTTACGTGCGTTGGTCTCAACATTTCCGGAAGGTCCGATGGGCATCGGGCACCAGATCTGCTCGAAGGAAAGCTCAGCGTCCTTGTTTGCGTCTGCGATCCATGCCTGCTCAAACCAGCATGCAACTTCACCGTTTACGTAAGCGTTCTGGTTGTAGTTCCAGTCGTCTTCGTTCCAGGGGTTAGCTACATGGTCAACATTGTACATGTTGTAGATGAAATCAAGGGTCTCTCCTACTTCCTTGCTGGAAAGGTTTTCCTTGTTGGTGGATGCAACTGCCGTACCGTTACTCATGTTAAGGTACTCAAACAGCCAGTCGTAACGTGAACCGAATCCGTAAACATCCGTAACGCCGTCGCCGTCTGTATCCTTTGTAAGCTTAAGAAGATATTCTCTCCACTTATCCCATGTCCACTCGCCTCTTGCATAGAGATCGTTGGGGTTCTCAAGTCCGGCATCATCAAGCATCTGCTTGTTGAAGGAAAGAACGTATGAGGAACCGGGAACGGACTCGCCGCCTACGGGAAGCATGAAATATGTTCCGTCGATACCGTTGATGTTGATGGTTGTCAGATAGTTCTGGTCTGTAAGGATATCTGCATCCGCGGGAAGTACCTTGGAAAGGTCTGTAGCATATCCGTTTGCAACTGCCGGGATACCGAATGCAGGCTCTGTAAGGTAAATATCGCAGTCAGGCTTACCTGCAAGAACCGAAGTATTGATGGACTCCTGGATTCCGTCATAGGTAAGATTTACATACTCGATACGTACATTGTACTTCTCTTCCACATTTTTCAGAGCGTCGAACATCTTCTGAGCCAGTTCCTCATCGGATACTGACGGATCATCATGGATGTCCTTGTGTGTACTGTCATAATAAATGTCATACCATGTACCGATACGAATGGTTCTGGGGGTGTCGCCCTCATGACGGGGGGTCTTGGCTGTGGATCCGCCGCCCTCTGTGGTAGCTTCCGATGTTGCTGATGATGAAGCCGTTGTATCCTTTGTATCGGATGTTGCGCCTTCGGTTGTGGACTTATTGTCGGATCCGCAGGCTGCCATACTGAGTGCCATGGCACCGGTCAGAGCAACAGCTGCAAATTTCTTTAACTTCTTCATTTCTTTCTTTATCCTCCTTTTGGATTAACCCCGCGGAACCGGATACCGGTCCCGCAGGAAGCTTTCATACAAACTGTCTGCTTACTTTACAACACCGATCGATGCGCTGTTAACTGTCCACGGGCTGGATGCCTCAAACTGAATACGTCCGCCCCACTTGGATACATCTTCGCCGCACTGCTCTGCGATCATCTCATAGGAGATCTGGCAATGTGAACCGTCGAACAGTGCATAGCCCTGTCCAGAACCATCGAAGTCGCCAACACCGACGCGCTTCCAGCCTGCTTCCGAATCAGGCATAACGATCCAGATCTCACCTGTATCCGACTGATAGCTGATATCGATAACGGAACCGGGTACCAGAGCAGCCTTCATCTCATCTGTAAGCTCGATGCCGTCCTGTGCCCATGCATCACCCTTGATGCCGTTTGCGCCAAGATCCACATGGCTGTTAGCTGCCGTAAATTCTGCTGCCGTACCTACACGTACTCCGTAAACTTCCCATGCGCTGTCGGATTCGCACTGGATCTGAGATCCCCATGTGGAGATATCATCACCGCAGTACTGAGCGATCATCTCATACGGGATGTATGCCTTGCTGCCGTCAGCTACGATGTAACCCTGACCTGATCCGTCATAGTCGCCTACGCCCACACGCATCCAGCCTGCAGCCGCTTCATTCATTACGATCCACATATGTCCGGACTCGGACTTGTAGCTTACCTCGATCATGGAGCCGGGAACCAGTGCAGCCTTAACCTCATCGGTCAGAGGAGCACCTGCCTGTGCCCATGCATCGCCCTTAACTGCAAAGCCTTCATAGTTAACTGCCTTGGTCAGAGCGTAGCTCGGAGCAGCCGTACCGATCTTAACGGAGGATACGGACCAGTCGCCGTCTGACTCACACTGGAAGCCTGATCCCCAGGTATTTACATCATCGCCGCAAACTGCCGCGATCTGCTCGTATGTTACCTGAGCGATGTTCTTTGCGTTGTTCACTCTTGCATACTGCTGTCCGGAACCGTCTGCGTCACCTACGCCTACACGCATCCAGCCTGCAGCTGCTTCATTCATTACTATCCACATATTTCCGGTTGTTGACTGGAACTCAATCTCGATAACGGAGCCGGGTACCAGAGCTGCCTTAACCTCATCCGTAAATGCAACTCCTGCCTGTGACCACGCACCGCCTGATACCGCAAAGCCCGCGAAGTCAACCGGCTTGATGATACCCAGAAGGTTTGCCCTGTCTGCTGCTGAAGAGAAGCCTGCGGGATTGCCGAATTCTGCAGCTGTATCAGCAGTGATGGTTGCGCCGGAAGCATCCAGGAAGGTGATGTTGTCGATCCACAGATCCGACGGCTTGGTCTTGGAATTATCCGTCTCCTTGGAGAGGATGATGTAATTATCCTTTCCTGCTATGAAGCCTGCACTGCTTACATCAAATTTAGCAGTCTTCGGGTTTGCGGTATCAATGTATACAGACCAGTTTCCGGCCTTTACTTCCTTGTTGTCCTCACCGGTGTAGCAGTAAAGCGTACCGCTGGAGGATGCAAATCCGTCAGAGTTCTCGGTACCGAGATCGATATTGATGGTCTTAACATCGCCGATCTTATCGCCAAGAAGAGCGGATACGTTAATGCCTATGAACATGTTCTTGCCTTCAACATTTGTAACCTTAACGGCCTTGGAACCGTTGAAGTCTCCAACTGAAAGCTCTGATTTGTCTGCGCCGCCTTTTTCAGAGTTAACCTTCATGAAAGCAAATTTGCCATCCTCGAAGTCTACACTGGGAGTAGCAGCAACAGGCGCTTCTGTTGCCGGCGTCTCAGTCGCTTCAGTAGCAGCTGTGGTTGCTTCTGTGCTTGCAGCAGATGTTTCTGCAGAGGTTCCTGCTTCTGTTGACTGGGAAGCGGTTGTTCCGGAGCTCTCATTCCCGCATGCTGCAAAGGAAGTAACCATCATAGCGGATGCCAGTGCGATGGTTGCCAGTTTTCTTTTCTTCACTTCTTCTTCCTCCTCTTTTGAAGTTAGTTTATCAGTTGCTTTATATTTTAATATAAATATTGTTAAATTGCAACTTTACTATTGTATTTTTTTACTTAAATTTTTGTTACAAAATTATACCAAAATTTGTATGTTTTGCTAATTTTTTGTGAAATATCCTTTTTTTATTATTCACAGTCCACAAATCACGCTGCTAAGCCCCATCGATCCGGGGCTTAAAGCAGGTGAAAAAGAAAGTAACCCGGGATACTATCCGACGATACCGGATCTTTCGACGCCTTCGATAAACTGCTTCTGGAGGATCACATAGATGATCACCAGCGGAAGCATTACAAGGATTATACCCGCATCCATGTAAAGCTGCAGTATGTTGGGGTCATAGATCTTATATACATTTCCGACCGTACTTGCCAGCGTCGCGATACGCTTGGACAGGAGTACCGAGTCACTGATATTGAACAGCTTTGCATAGAAGGTATCATTATACTGCCAAACCAGTGAGAAGATGGCAACCGTTATGGCCGCCGGAGTAGCATTTCTCAGCATGATCCTGAAGTATGTATACCATACTCCGCAGCCGTCCACATATGCAGCCTCTTCGATCTCCTTGGGGAGCCCGCGGAAAAACTGGTTGAAAATGTATATGTACAGTCCCGACCTCAGACCGCAGGCCAGGAAGGTCATTATATACATCGGCCAGACCGTACCCAGCAGATTCGGGCTGCTTCCCGTGATCATGTGAATGATCCCGAAGACATCAAAATTCGCAAATGTCATATACAGCGGAAGCATGATGGTATGCGTGGGTATAACGATCATTACCACTACGAAGGCAAAGAGCACCTTCTTTAAGGGGAAATCGTACCGTGCAAATCCGTAGCCGACCATGGAGCACATCAGTACCTGAATGATCATCAGAGTGATCGAATAGATGATGGTACTGATCGCCGTGGAGCTGTAATTGAGAGTTTCGTATGCTATCTTATACCTCTCCATGGTGGGCTGCTGAGGGATCATGTATACCATGGTATTGTAGTTATCCGCATCCGAGAAGAAGGACCTGGCCAGGATTCCCAGTACCGGCCCGATGATCACGTAAGCAATACCGATCAGTATTACCCAACGGAACAGGCCAAGGAAGAATCCTTTAAAGCCCTCGGTGATCTTACTCTTTGTATTGACATCCATTTTTTTGAAACGGAAGCCTTTAGGGTTAACGGCTACAAGCTCATCGGAATCAGTCTTCTTCTCCCCTGCCTCCGGCTTAACCTCAGCCTCTGCTTCGGCCTTAACCGCAGTCTCCGCTTCAGCCTTAACCTTTGTCGCATCTGCAACCTTATCCATTTTATGATCACCTCCTCCCGTCAGTTATAGTAGAACGTTCGTTTTTGTATGAACCGGACGACTATCGCAAGTATACCGCACGTTATTATCGTGGATATTAACGAGAAAGTCGAACTCAGTCCGTAATTCTTTTCTGAAAATGCCGTATTGTAGGCCAGTGTAACAACGTCTGAATTGACGAAGCTGTCCACCACGGTATAAACCACAACCGTTATGATATGGGGCATAACCATGGGGAAGGTTACCTTCCAGAAAGTCTCATACGCCGTAGCGCCCTCGATCTTTGCAACCTCATACATAGAGCTGGGTATGGACTGCAGGGCAGCTATGAAAATGATTATCTGCACACCCGATGCATTTATGATATCGCTTATCCTGCCTACCGCGCCGACTACATACTCGACGAGTCCCATGGGAAGACCCAGGTTTGAGAACATCTGTATATAGTACTCTACGCTGACTCCGGCGCTTGCGGCTTCCGCCACCTCGGCGCCCGCAGATGAAAGTCCGCCTACCATCATGCTTGCCGCAACCTTCATGGCTGCAAGGATAGCCTCGGAATTGAGGATGACCGGCAGGAAGAAGATGGCTCTCATCAGTGTACGGCCGCGGAATTTCTTATTCAGCAGCATCGCAACCATCAGTGAGAAGAAGGTGATCAGCGGAACGTCGATCAGCATATCTCCCACAGATGTCGTAAGGATCTGCTTAAATGTACCATGACCGCGGAACGCATACAGGAAATTATCCAGCCCGACATAGTCCAGTGTATAGCCGCCGCCCGGCGTGACCGTCAGATCCGAAAGCGAGAACTGTACGGTCATGATAAGGCTGCGCAGATAGAACCACAGGAAGCCTATAAGCCAGGGCACGATGAAAAGGAAGCCTTTCAAGGAGCGCTTACGGGTAAGAGTTAATTTACTTTTCTTTTTCTTCTCTCCCATATCATCCTCCGATCACGTAGCTCTTTGCATCGATCTCAACACCGTCTACGTTGACGCTCTCGTCCGTATGGTTGACATAGATCGTCACCCCGTTACTGTAAACTGTTTCCGAAACGCCTTCACTGATATTTCGGTGTCCGGTGATACTGGCCCCGCTGACTCTGGAAAGCGCCGTATTGGTCTCCTTCCAGATCTTTACAGCGGAATCCTTCCAGCTGTCAAATGTAGTAGAATAGAACTTGTTAAGTGCAGTCTTCTTCATTTCGTTTGATTCGGACTTTGTGAATACGAAATGCGGAGATGCGCCGTTTTCAATAAGTGTCAGTATTATCTCATTCTCATCGGTAGTATTTCCGAGATTGATCACACTGCCCGAATAATCGATGCAGCCGTGGATCAGCATCTCATAGAAAGGTACCGATTCATCAACCACGTAATAGTCATTGTCGGAAAGAGGCGCATTGATGATATCATCGGCATAGGCGAAGCTGTAATCATTTCCGTCATTCACCATGATATTCTTGCCCGTATCCTCCATCTTCTGCAGCTGTACCTTTACGATCTCAAGCGCCTGCTCCCTGGTGATGACATTTGTCCTCCTCTTATCGGAATGGAGCACATTGCCCAGATCCCTGAGGGATATTCCCGCCACATCGTAATCGGTGATCCTGTCGGTAAAGCCTTCTGTATAACGCACCAGGAATTTCGGGGAAATGAGATAGTAAATATTCTCGTCATAGCGGAGACTTGAGGTCTGGCGCAGAGTTGCGGGATTGACTTCTCCAAGCTCTCCTACATATCCTGTTCCGTAATATCTGGAGCTCTCATTTGACGGCGAGTAACGGCTGCTGACATCCGAAACCTTCTGGAAGGCACAATCCACATAAAGTGTTCCGCCCATATCCGAAAGCTCCTTCGAGAGGTCTTCGAGATCCGATCTGCCGCCCAGCTTACCCAGCACCTTGATCTTGCCCAGGGTATCGTGGTAATAACCTCCGCCGCTCCAGCCCTGCATGTTCAGCACCTGGTTTGTGACTCCCGCCTCTTTTAAGGCCTTTGCCATATCCTCTGCCTCTTCAAAGGTCGTCATGGCTGTAAGTCCGCGATACTGGGTTCCGAGGAAAAACTTCACCTGCTCGACGCCGCCTACCACATCGTAATAGAACTTGATATCTCCCGTCTCCGAATTACCGGCCTCAAGCTTTCCTTCATTTATCAGACGGCTGCGGTAGTAATTTGCCGCTCCCGAGTAACCCTTGTATTCTTCGGTAAGGAAGGTATAACGCATGGTGAGGGGAGAATCATAATAATTCTTCTCCACTATCGGGAGCTCCGCCTCAGAGCCTGTAGTTCCGAACATTGCCAGGGTATCATTTCCCCGGACAATGAACTTTGCATATACATTGTTATATTCGTTTACATCCCCGGATACGCCTGCGGAAATATTTGCAAGTGATGCGCCGGATTCTATGGTTGCAAGGATGCCGCTCTTCTCACGGAAGATGCCGAACAATGCAAGCTTTGAATTCTCGGTGATCTCACGCACCGTATAATCAGCCGCCATGGGATCTATGCCGTAGATGTACTCGGAATAGTCATCACCGGCCTTCATCCTGCTCTTGTCATTATTGAAGTAGATGATGGATCCCGATCCGTTGGGTACCAGCATGTATCCTGACTCGTCCTTGCCTGCGGCCCCGAAGAAATTCAGCATCTGAATGTCATGGATCGCGCCGCCGCCGTTTTCAACCACACCCTTCATGTATACGGTTGCTTCCATGTAGTCATCCTTGATGGTGTAATCGATGGGAACGGTAAATGTAATGGGTACCGCTTCCTCAACATCGGCGTTTTCCATCTCGCGGACATAATCCTCTTTTGTGAAGCCTGCCTGTTCAAAATAGGTATTCAGTCTTCTCAGCTCTGCCACACCGTTCTGGGTATTGGAAAGCATTACCAGGATGTCCTCCCCAAGATCGCTCTGGATGAATTTCTTCTTGGTGTACTTTGCGTCCGCATCGCTCAGCTTTGAAAGCACATTATCCAGCGTCTCCTGACGGATATAGATAGGAACGATACCTGTCTTTGCGGTTGAATCCCCGAAGGTGTATACCATCCGCACACCGTTGGGAATGCTCTTTGCCTCGAGCTGGTCAAATGCCACCGCCTGGCTGTAGGAATCAAAGGTTCCTTCGAGTCTCTTTGTATTGTAGTAGTCAACGATAAGCTGACTCTTCATGTAGTTCTTGTTTGAAACATTTGCAATACCGTCCTGATCCGCACCGGGAGGATTGGAATAGATGGTCTCACCGTTTCTCTTATCATAGACCGCTATATTTCCGGTCTTTGTCTGAACGTACAGCTTCAGGTTATCGCCCTCCGCCGCAAGCTCATACCCTTCGACCGACGGTGAGCTGTCGCTAGCCGCCTTGAAATCCGAAGCCTCGGGGTATTCATAATCTGTAAGATAGTCCCTGTAGTGGTTATAGAAGTTATACCGGATCAGGTAGTAGGCCATGTATGCTCCGAATATAGCGAACACCGCAAGGATGATGTAGATCACCCATTTACTTACCTTTTTCCTCTGCTTCTTCAGATTCAGTTCCTTAAGGGCTTTCTTCTGTTCTTTCGTCTTTGCCATGAAAAGCCCCCCTTTACGCCCGGAACATCAGTTCCTGATAGATACTCCACAGGAAGCTGTATACCTGATTTACAAGGTCAACGATAAGAAGAAGGACGAAAATGATCAGCAGCATGGCAACGATCGTAAGGAAGATGGTTATAATGGTCTTCCCCAATGTAAAATTATGCACCGTCATTATGCCCACCAGCATCATGAACAGCGTATAGGCTATACCGATACCGCAGATCATGGTATAGAAAGCCGCCTCATCCTCCGATACAAACTGGCTGAAGATCGTACCGATCAGAATACATACAATAGCCGGAGGAAGTGAATAACCTATGGCTATTATGATATCCTTGATCCTTCCCTTGCCGTCCATAAGACAGGTCACCGACCAGTTGCTCACACAGATCAGGAAAAAGAACAGGAGCACGGTGATGAGCTCTGAAATAGAGTTTACCTCTCTGGGGTCTATATCATTTACAATGAAGCCTGCCGATATCCTGTTGATAGACCACATCACCGAGAAAAGCACCACAAGGATCAGCGCTATCACAACACTTCCCTTCTCTCTGTGGCGGATCTCGTAGTAACCGTCAGCGGGATGGCTTATGGTATAAAGCATGAATTTCCACTTATCTTTCGATAATTGCTTTTTCATTTACAGCAGCCCCTCCTCTCTGACTATGCCCTTTTTCTTGTTTCGTATCCTCTTGAAAATGACCAGCGCTATTATCAGAACGATGACGCCTGTCAGTATCCAGCCGAGATTATCTGCGAGGATCTGGTTTCTGTATCTCTTATAGGCTATGGAATAGTACTTCTTGTTCATTCCGAGTTCGAAGTAATGCATGGCTTTCTCGTTATCGCCTGCCGTAAGATAAGCCTTACCGATACCATTGTTGGCAAGCTCATTGTTCTCATCAAGCTTCAGGACCTCCTGCCACTTATCTATGGCCTTGGTCTCATCACCGTCGAAGCGAAGTCCCACCGCATCGTTGATCAGCGCGCCGTAATTGGTCTCACGGAATTTAAGGATCGCATTGCGTCCCGCATCCAGGACAAGGATCTCATCCTCTATGGCCTCGATAGCAGCCGGTGTCTGGAAGGTTCCCTTCTGAAGTCCTATACCTCCGAAAATGTAGAGCAGATTGCCTTCCTTGTCGTAGGTGAAGATCCTTCCTCTTTTACGGTCCAGCAGCGAGTACTTACCCTTATCGCGGTATACCACATCCACGATCTCTGAGGGTCCGCTGTAGGTTCCGTACTTGCCTATCGCTATATCGCCGCCGACATTTCCGTTTTCACCCTTCTGGATAACATCCTTACCCTGAGGATTAAGCCGGCGCACCGCCTGGATGCCGTCGGAATCGATATTTGACGCATATATGAATCCGCCGCTGTCAACGTCGATACCGGTAAACTCCGTGGGAATGTAGAGCTGAGTATTGGACCTCTCTTCCTTGGATGCGAACCGCCGCCAGAACTTCTCCCACACGGAAATCTTTACCTCAATGGTTCCGAAATAACCGGAGAAGTCCCCGTTCGCTTCGAATACAAGGATACCTTCGAAGGCTCCCTTGCTGATAACATAGATACGGTCCGCGTAATCAACGGTGACCTTGAGGGGGATGAAGGAGAAATTATCCTCCAGTATCTCCGACTTCGGTTCATTGACTATTTTTATGAATTCTCCCTCGGGAGTAAGCTCTACCACACGGGCGTTATTTGAATCCGCCACGTAAAGCTGATTATTCTCCGAGAGGCACACTCCGTAGGGAGCGTTGAAATGGTCCTCTTCACCATCCCTGGTGAAGCTTTCTATGATACGGTTAACCTTTGTCATCTTATTATCCATAACGACGATACGGTTATTACCGGTATCCGCCACATAAACCTCTCCGGCATCGGATACGCAGATATCCTGCGGTTCCCTGAAGGCTGTGGTACCCACATCCAGCCCGGTTACCGTGCCGTCCGGAGTATAGGCTGCAGGCGTTTTTACGATGTCTTCCCAGTAATTATAATTGTAGGTATCATAAGGCACATCGTCCTCCGCCCTTGCCGGCATCCCGGATAGCGCAACCGTCACGGAAAGCATCAGGGCTCCGAGGATCTTTGCTATTTTATTTTTCTTTCTCATAAGCACTCCCCTCACCCTTACTCCTTCATTCCGGAGGTGGTCATGGTTTCAAGCACGTTACTCTGGCAGAGCAGGAAGAATATGATAGGCACTGCCGCTATGATAAATGTTACGGCTGCGGAGGCGCCCGCTCTTGCGGTACCGCCGGCAGCGATCTGCTGAAGCGCGAACTGCAGAGGCTTCAGCTGTTCATCGCGCAGGAACAGGGAACCTGTATTGCCCCACGCCTGCTGGAACTGGAAGATGGCCAGAGTAAGCCATGCAGGCTTTACATTTGGCATCACGATGGTCCAGAAGATACGGTACTCGGAAGCACCATCCAACCGGGCAGATTCCATCAGCGAGGTCGGTAACTGCTCCATGAACTGTTTCATCAGGTAGAGACCCATACCATACTGCCATAACGGAAGGATCAGTGCGAGATAGGTGTTGTTGATATGGAGCCAGCTGACGATCATGTACATCGGTATCTGGGTTACCTGCCAGGAGAACATCAGCGAGAGCACAACCATACTGAAGAGAAACTTCTTACCGGGGAATTCATGCTTAGCCAGCGGATATGCTGCAAGTGAAGCCACTACTACATGTCCGAAGGTTGCAAGTCCGGTTATGATTATGGTATTCAGGATGTATCTCGAGAATGGCACCCAGGAATCGCTCATTACATGGAAGAGATCCGAGAAATTCTCCAGCGTCGGATTCTTTACGAAGATCGCCGGCGGATACTGGAAGATCTCATCCAGAGGCTTCAGCGCGTTATTTATGATCATTACCAGCGGCAGCGACATAAAGATACCGCAGATGATCATGATACCGAAGAGAAGTCCGTTTCCGGCCACTGACCGGTTAAGCTTCTTTTCCTTATAGGTTTTCTTCATCAGCTCCCGTACTACGGCATCCGGATCTGCATCCGGAACCGGCTTCGGGATGACTACTGCGCCATGGGTAAGCGGCTGAGCCGCAACTTTTTTCTTTGCCACGCTACTCACCTACCCTTCTAAGTAATTTCTGTACCAGCTTATTGGTGCCGACCATCAGAAGGAACAGCACCGTAGCTATCGCCGAGGCATAGCCCATATCGAAACGGGTTGAGCCGTAATCCAGAAGGTGGGTTACTACCGTAGCACCCGCATAGTTGACCGAAGGGTTGCCTGCCAGCTGTATGGAGATATCCGCAACCGCAAAGGACTGGGTGATCTGCATAACCGCACCGAACATGAGCTGAGGCTTCATGGCAGGAAGGGTCACATACCAGAGCTCCTGCCAGCGGTTCTTGATACCATCAATGGCTGCAGCTTCATAGAGTGACTTATCCACTGTCTGAAGACCCGCGACAAAGGCCAGGAATCCGGTACCCAGGGACAGCCACAGCTGAACTACTATCAGACAGGGAAGGATAAGATCTGCATCCTGCATCCACAGCTTCTGCTCATTTATGAAACCAAGCTTCAGAAGAATACCGTTCAGGTATCCGTAACGGTCTGATGAAAGGATCAGCTGCCATACCATATAAGCGTTGCCGCATATGGATGGCGCATAGAAGATCAGCGTCAGGAAGGTACGTACCTTCGGTCTGAACTCATTGATTATCCATGCAAAGAGCAGGCAGAGAAGGTAACTGACCGGTCCTGTAACAACTGCAAAGATCAGTGTGTTCTTAAGGGAGATCAGGAAGATATCATCGTTCAGGAACAGCTTGGTATAGTTGGACCAGCCGTTGAACTTCGGGAACTCCAGCATGTTAAAGTAGGTAAAGCTCAGTCCTATGGACATAAGAACCGGCAGCACCGTGAACAGGAAGAACAGGATGAAATAGGGGCTCAGCATTACGTAGCTTGCCCTGTTCCTCTTGAGGCGATACCTCAGCGTTCTCTGCTTCTTCGCGATCTCATCGTTCGCTGCTGCATCAAGCGCCGCCTGATAGGTGGTCCTGGAAGGATCCGGTACACTTACTGCGGCAGCCACTGCTGCCACTGCAGGCTCGGAGCTTTCTTCAACATTTCCGTCATTATTGAGTGCTGAAATGAGATCTCCCACTTCCTCATCATCAACCGGTTCAGTCTCCGAAAGGTCAGCATCCTCAACCACATCATCCAGATCGTCCAGATCATCCGGCATATCTACAGCTTCATCAGCCACCGTCTTTGCAGCATTCAGCGCATCACGGATATTCTTTGCCGGTTTTCCTTCACCGGAATTGGTTTCTTGCTTAGACACGTTTTCTTCCCTCCTTTCCCCTAATTTTCATCTTCCACCGGCAGCCCGAATTCAATTCGTTTATACCGGATCTCTTCGTTGATATACAGCACCTTATCCATCAGCTCTTCTCTTGGAGATGCCGTATCTGTCTCTGTCGTGACTGTATAGAATGCGTTATTTACATTTCGCCAGGAGTAATATCCTCCGGGCACCTGAGGGATACCCTTTACCCAGGTAAATGCCTTTGAAAGGTTATGATAGGTCTCCACAGGCCAGGGCAGCATCTCGAAGGCTTCCTTATTGGCTGTAGCCACACGTGCTGCGGAACCCATGAGACTCTCCATCTCGCGGTCATACAGCGCCTGTACATCCGCCGAGGTCCACCACTTAAGGAACTGCCAGCAGGCATCCGGATTCTTTGTATCAGCCATGATCATGCTGGCCAGACCCGTACAGCCTACGCTGTGATCAACCGTTCCGTCCTCTTTCCTGGTCCCAGGAACCATGGTGAAATCCCACAGTCCTGCAATATCCGGAGCGGATACCTCCAGGTTGTTATATACGGTATAGTCCGCGATAATGATTGGGCACTCACCTGTACGGAAGCGTTCCTCAACTGTGGTCGTCTTATCAAGACCATAGTCGGTATAGAACTCGCAGTACTGTTTAAATGTATTAACCGCGATATCGGAATTGAGTGCCGATGAGATACCGCCTTCGTTATAATACTTGCCGCCGTTCTGATAAAGGAGCATTGCGAATATCTGCTCGCTGGGAAGCATACCGAATTCCATCTGGTTCTTTGCGAAAACCGACATGATGACCTTTACATCATCCCAGGTCTCCGGTATCTCAAGTCCCAGCTGCGCCAGGATGTCCTTCCTGTAGAACATTACCGGGAATGTCTGTGTCTCCGGAAGCGCATACAGCTTTCCGTCAAAGGAGAAGCCCGTAAGTGCACTTTCATAGAAGCGTTCCTTTACTTCATCTGCGTCACTGAACTGATTCAGATCCATAACCGCATGTCTCAGGCCATAGTTTACCGGAGTATCGTTACCCGTATTCAGAACCGCACCGGCGATACCGTTGGTATTCGCAACCTGGATGGCCACATCCGGTCCCTCTCCCGCCAGCTCTGCACGGAGCAGGGTGTTCATATCTACCAGCTGCACATTTACATTAATGCCGTAAACACTGGTGAAGGATTCATCTATAAGGGCTCTGATAACATTTGCCTGGTCACGGCCGGTACCTATCCAAAGAGTAATTGTGGTCTGCTCTTTTCCAACCTCTCCCGTAGAACCCAGGGAGTTGTAATCAATAACAAATGAATTGAAGAGTCTTGCCATCTCATTTCCGAAGCTGCTGAAGAAATTATCTCCGGAGATCTCCAGGTTCTTCGAATCTGAGGTAACGAAGATCCGGTCTACCTGAAGCGGCTGGCTGATGACCTGAGTGATCCAGGTACCGCAGGCACGTACATTAACCTTGTATGTACCGATGACGCGTACGAAATGCTCCACATCCTCGATCAGATAATCAAGCTGGTCACGCATGGTGATCAGCACCGTTTCCTTATCGGAGGTTCTTCCCACAGCGGTACGAAGCGAATATATAGCGTCGTTCAGTTCGTCACGGACCTCTGTCATCTCGTTCACGATATTCGGAAGAGAAGCCTCGATCTGATAATCACGGTAGGTATCGGGAGATACGCCGATGATACGGATAACCTTACGATATATCTCGTTCAGCTTGCTTACAGAATCCTGAACCTCTGCGATTATCTCGGAGAATTCACCCAAAACCACCTGCATGCGGAGGGCATGTGCACCCTTGGTAAGATAGAACTTATAGGGATTGCCGTCCTTATCACTGAGGGTATCCAGACGCCAGTCGGATTCGTAATAAAAACCATAGTTTTCCAGCTCTGCGAAGGGAACCTCTCCGTCTATGGTGATCCGTCTTGAACAATAGATACCGCGCATGAAATTCTGAAGATCAAAAAGGGATATCTCGTAATAACCGTCCTCGGGAACGTCGATCTGCCACTCTATCCACTGACCTGCCTTGTCCCAGCTGGTGCCGCCAATGGTGTTGTTCAGAAGATATCTTGCGCTGTGAGGGCTGACCGCCGATGATGACTGATCCTGCTTGGGATACAGGGTCTGGGATGAGGTCTTTCTCGCATCCTCAGCCTCTACGGCGATGCTCACGCCGCTTGTATCCTTTGCACCAAGCTTGTCCCACTCAGCCTTGCGGTCCGCATAGGAAAGCTCTTCAGCCTTGTTGCTGAAACAGAGTCCGCCAAGGAGCATGGGCTCGCGGCGTGACTGTATCATAATGGTGTGCTCTCCTTCGGAGAGATAGAAAGAAAGAGGATTGGTGATATATCCGTTATTATCATAAAGATATGAATCGATCCATTCGGGGATCTCTATAGATGTGGGCTTCATGTCATTTCCCTGGTTATCCTTATTCCAGCTGACATGATCCTCTCCGGACTTAAATGCAGTATCTGCCACATCCGTAGTCCATACACGTGAAAACTGAACGATGCCCAGCTCAGTATAGGGCTGCTCACCGTCAAGGAAAAAGGCACGCTGTATCTCGGAGTTCTTGCCCTCTACAGGATAATAGGAAAGAGACAGCTCATAAAGACCTGCCTTTTCTACTGAGAATTTATAGGTGATCTCACCCGTCTCACTCGTGAGGATGCTGTCACCCGAACGTCCCTCGAAATCCGTGTAAACCTTCGGAGTTGCAGCCTTGCCCTCTTCAGTGTAGGATTCGTAAGCTGATGCTTCGATGGTGATCTCGGCATCCGGCCGTTTCTGATCGGGAACTTCCGTTAAGTACCGTCCGTAATCCGTGCTGTATTTGATGTCGGAAGCCCCCGGCACCACCGTGTCCTTGGCAAATACTGAACGCAGCACGAAGAACAGGATGACCGCAAGGATCACTGCACACCATATGATCCTGTTTCTTACTTTCTGTGACATACCCTTTCTCCCTTTAAAAATATGTATTGCCCCCTCAATCAGTTCGGCGGCTCTTCGGTCGGTACGATTCAAATCAATCGTAATACCATGCATCCTTTGTTTCTTCAGTCGGTTCCGGCATATAATCCTTAAATACCCTCTCCAGCAGGAAACCGGAGAAATACAGCCAGAAGGCCGGCAGGAACAGCAGTGTGAGTATCGGAAGTATATAAATGACCAGATATACCAGTCCTCCCATAGCCGCAACATGGATCAGCGTCACTATGAAGTGCTGCCCGCTTATTATAAACGCCATGTTGAAGGCCTGTCCCAGCGACACCCGGAACCGGGACATTATCGGGAAGAGATACACGGCTATGGCCAGTGTAAGTATGACCATGATCACCAGTATCTTTGCGGAAAAGCTCTGCAGCGATACCTCCACATGAGCCAGCTCCCTGTTAAAGATATATAATCCCGCAGTCCATGCCAGAAGTATCAGCGTTGCAAAAATGCCGTTCTTCAGATGTCTCCTGAATGCCTTGAAGTATTCCCTTATCGGGTAGCCTCTTTCGCGTCGCACGCTCTTTACTATGGCATGGTAGAGGGCTGTGGTCGCGGTACCGACAGTGACTACGGGAAGGCTTGTCAGGAGCCACACCAGCCCCAGAAGGATAAGCTCCCCTGTCTTTGTCAGAAATGTGACCACCGGTCCGTCCACATCCAGAAAGAAATGCCGGAAGGAAAACTTTTCCTGCTGTATAATTTCCGCGAATTCCTCGGGAGGCGGCGCCGGCCGGGCATTGCTGTTCAGTTTTTTGGCAGCATCATATTTCATACTTACTCCCCTGTCGGATAGTTTTTCAGATCCGGCAGTTCATCTCTCGTGATCACATGCTCGTGATCGTAAACCTTTTTCAGCATTTCCTCTTCCGTGTACTGGTCGGAGTAATAATTCATGGTTTCCGAAGCAGCGATGAATTCTCCGCCCCAGGTGCCGAAATAACTCCACATAGCGCCGTCCCTGATGGCAAGATCCGGATCAAAATGGCAGCCGTTCTCGGACAGCGTAATGATCTTATGTTGGGCCGTGACCTGAGCCACCTCCATATATTTCGGATACTGTGAGGTATATACCCTTTCACCCGGATATATATCGGTTCCCATGATATCCACCACATCATCCCCTGGATACCAGTCTTTGGACTGTGCGTTCCATACCCAGATCAGATTATGCAGTCCGTATTCCCCTGTGAACTTTTCATACATAAGGCGGTAAAGCTTTATATATGATTCGGCCGAGCAGTTGCCCCACCAGAACCAGCCGCCGCTGGCTTCATGCAAAGGCCTCCAGAGAACCGGAACATCCGCGTCCTTCAGCTTCGTAAGCTCCTTTGCTATGGCATCCATGTCGGATACCAGCAGGTCATAGCCCTCCTGATCCTGTCCGCTCATGATCTTATCCAGATCGATATTCGTATGCTCTTTATAGAATGCGCTGTACCAGGTACCTGTGATGTACTTCGTGGGAGTACGCCAGTGCCAGCACATGGTCACAAGGCTGTTGTTCTCCCATGCCTCGAGGGCGGCATCTATGCTCGTCCCCTTGCTTCCGTGTTCCACGGAAGACGGTGAATATTCCATCATATCCAGACCGACCATGGCGGGAAACTTTCCGGTTTCCTTTTTGATTATTGCCATCTCGTGACCGTATATGCCTCCGGATGAATACTGCCCGGAAATGATATTCTTCCCGTAATTATCCTTCAGATAGCTGTAAACCCTTTTTGCGTTGGTGCTGGCCGCCGGATCCACCAGCTTCGGCTCCACATCGTAAAGTGATGTATCAAAGGGAGCCCCGGTCATAACATCCAGTTTATCAACATTTACGTATCCCCAGTATTTCTCAACCGTAGCGTTATGTTCTCCGCCCTTCAGCCATACATGGGGAACCGTGTTCACCTCAAACTTTTTATTATCGCCGGAGATGGTTCCTATCTTTTCGCCGTCGACATAAACATAGTTTTCCTTATACCCTCCGGTAAAAGAACAGTAAAAATCAAGGTCATAAAATCCGTCATCCTTAACATTAAAGGAAATGGTAACGCCATCCCCGTCCTTCGTGAGGTTGCCGGCATAACCGGTTCCCGAATACCCGGAAACCTCCTTTTCGGCTTTTGCTCCTCCGAGCATCTTCCCGTCCTCTGCCTCCACGGATGTAACAAGTGTCTTTGTAAATTCTGTCGTTCCTTCCTCCGTCACCGATCCTGTATCCGCGGCCCCTGTGTCCGCTGTTCCTTTCCCGCAGCCTGAAATCAGCAAGCACAAAAACAGAGCTGCACCGGTACATTTCCTGCGTATTGCAGCGGTACCGTCACCTCTGCCTCTCTCTTTATCATCCAGGCCGGCATATATATCCTTCTTCATATCGATCCGTTTCCCGTCTATCCTTATCAGCTACGGCTTCCCCGCCGTTCAGCTTATTATTCTCACTTTTTTAGTTTTTTACGCCGCGAAACTGTCGGGAATTTCGTAAAAATTGTTATCAACGGTACCCGCATCCGTAGGATAACCCTGAATACTTATTCCCGACAGCTCCCCGGGCTTTGGAGGGTTTGTATAAAATTGCGTTTCGTCTCACAATTTCTATGGTAAAATATACCATATAATTAAAATATATACAAGTATTTTCGCTTAAAATTTGCCTAATTTTTCAATTTTCTTTACCTAAGATTTTCAACTTTTTTAGTTAAACACCGATCATGCACTACTTTTTAGCGATATTTACCCCATAAATCTGATATTTTGCCTCTTTCATACACTTATTTTTTTAGTCAAAAAATAACCCGTCATTTTCTGACGGGTCATTTTTATAAATAAGATGGTATTCAAATATTACTCTACATCCTGCAGCGCATCATAGTTTTCTTCTCCGGTCCGGATCTTTACGACACGGCTTACCGGATATACGAAGATCTTGCCGTCACCGATCTTTCCGGTGTAAAGGGTCTTCTTCGCAGTCTCGATCACGCTGTCTACAGGTATACCGCTGACAACCACTTCCAGTTTGATCTTCGGAAGCAGGGTCATATCCATTTCAACTCCACGGTACATCTCGCCGGCACCCTTCTGTATGCCGCATCCGCTGACCTGCGTTACAGTGATACCGGTTACGCCCAGCTGATTGAGAGCTCTCTTGATCTTATCATACCGCGACAGCTTGGTAATGATAACTACTTTGTTTATGCCTGTATCGGGGATAACGCCCGACATGGCCGCTGCAACATTTTCCACAGGAACCGCCGCGTTCCTCTTCGCCTCACTGGCCTTGTCATAATCAGACTCACCCAGATTGGTATTCTCATTTTCGTTCATCATGGCACTCGACATATCAACGATACTGAAGCCCGAGTATGCGGATACAAGACCATGTTCCGTAAGATCCAGACCTTCAAGTTCCTCTTCTTCAGACACCCTGAGGCCGAAGATCTTCTTGATGACAGCAAATACAACCAGCATTCCGATGGCTGCCCATGCCGCAACCGCTGCAAATCCTACAAACTGCTTTCCTAACAGTTCGAAACCGCCGCCGTAGAAAAGACCCTGAAGCTCGGTATTTCCGGGAGCAGTGGTTGTTGCAAAAAGTCCTACAGCAAGAGTACCCCAGATACCGTTCATCATATGTACGGCGCAGGCACCAACGGGATCGTCTATGTGCAGCTTGTGATCCAGAAGCCATACTCCGAAGATAACCAGCAGACCTGCAACCAGGCCGATGATGGTTGCACCAAAGGCATCAGTTACATCACAGGGAGCCGTGATCGCTACAAGTCCCGCCAGAGAGGCATTGAGACACATGGAGACATCAGGCTTGCCATAGTGTATCCAGGTAAAGATCATGCAGACAACAGTTGCTACTGAAGGTGCTACAGTCGTTGTAAGGAATACGGATGCCAGCTGATCCACTGATGTACATGCCGCACCGTTGAAACCATACCAGCCAAGCCAGAGGATGAACACGCCCAGTGCACCGATCGGGATGTTGTGACCCGGGAACGCGTTAACCTTGGTAACCTTGCCGTTCTCATCCCTCTCGAACTTTCCGATACGGGGGCCGACCATCTTAGCTCCCACAAATGCAGCGATACCGCCTACCATATGGATTGCACATGAACCTGCAAAATCGTGGAAACCCCACTGTGCAAGCCAGCCGCCGCCCCAGATCCAGTGGGCCTCGATAGGATAGATCAGGGCCGAAATGATCGCCGAGTATACACAGTAGCTGAGGAATTTTGTACGTTCAGCCATGGCCCCGGATACGATAGTCGCCGTCGTAGCGCAGAATACCAGGTTGAATACGAAATTCGACCAGTCAAAGTTCTCATACTCTGTAAAAATATCAAAGCCGGGCTTTCCGATCAGACCCACCAGATCCTCGCCAAGCAGCAGGCCAAAGCCGATAAGAATGAATACGACGCAGCCGATGCAGAAATCCATCAGATTCTTCATCAGGATATTGCCCGCGTTCTTTGCTCTGGCAAAGCCTGTCTCAACCATCGCGAATCCCGCCTGCATCCAGAACACCAGAGCCGCACCGATCAGGAACCATACCGCAAATAACTCTCCGTCCAATGAACTCATTAATTCGTCTAACATAAAAAGCACCTCTCTTTCGAACGATCGGTGCTTCTCTTCCGCAGTGGACGGTGCCGGCGTAGTCATCTGCATGAGAAGCGAAACACCGTTGCATCGCCTGCTGCCCCCTCTCCGGAAACAGCATATCTTTATATATTGAACAAGGCGCCTCGGAGTTACCTCCAAGACGCCCTTGCCTTTATGTTTTGGGATTATACGACGTTATTTTTTTCATGTCAATACCTTTTTTCAAAAAACAGCATTTTCTACAGCCACTTCTTTTTCTTGAAAAAGATAAGGCTGACTATGGCTATTGCCAGACTCACGCCTATCACGATGGGATATCCCCATGGGGATTCCAGTTCCGGCATATATCTGAAATTCATTCCGTACCAGCCGGCGATCAGGGTCAGCGGCATGAAAATGGTGGTCACCACCGTAAGAACCGTCATGATACGGTTCTGCTTTATATCCAGCTGTGCCTGATAAAGGTCCCGGACCTGCATGGTATAAGCCTGCAGAGATGTGGCCGAATCATAAAGCCTCATCATACGGTTTGTGAAAAGGTGGAAATACCTGACATTTTCCGACCTGAAGAAGCCGTTCTCATTCTCCTCCAGCTCCTGTCCGAGATCTATAAGCTGATCATAATGTATCCTCAGGTCACGAAGCTCACCGCGGATGGTATTCACGCGGATCAGCGCCTCTTCCGCCATCCCGTCCTGTATCGCAGTCTCTATCTGGTCCAGCTCACGTTCATAGCCCTCCATGATCGAGAGATCCCTGTAAATGATCTGCTCAAGGAAATCATATACAAAGCGTTCCAGACTGGGAATGTGCCATTTTTTCGCGCGTTTTACGCGGCGTATCAAATGTGCCGCATAGCCGCCGTCATCGATGAAAACTATGCCCTTTTCATCCATCGCGAATGCAAAGCGCCAGGGTTCCTTTTCAAAATCCCGGCGGTTCGGCACCGCAAAGGTTCCGGTAAGCGAATCGTAGTTTACCTCTGCCTTGGTATTGTGGATATTCTTCGAATCCGGCTCCATATCGATACCCATGTCAAATCCGGCCTTACCCTCCTGCCACTCCTCGGTGGTAAGGACCGCAACGTAGGGAACCCCGGAATTACGGCACTCTTCAAGAGTGCATTCTTCCAAAGTATCTTTGATAAGATAGTACAGCATAATCTCACTCCATCCATTTGGGCACCTTGAAAACTCCGCCCAGCCGAAGGATCTCCTCAAGGATGATCCGGTAATAACCTGGAACAAGTTTATCAGTATCATCATGAGAATGCAAGAGCACAATCTGTGTATCGTCGCCGAAAACCGATGAGCCCTCACCGGGATCCCCCTCGTTGAGGCGTCTGATGACGTCCTGAATAGTCATGGTTCCCGGAGGGATATTATACTCCTGACAGTCAAAGGAACAGGCCGTATCCACATCTTTATCCCAGCCTTTTGCGAGATATCCCGGTGCCCTGACCTCTGTATCATCCAACCCGGTAAAGCCCTCCTGTCTCAAAAAGGCCTGATATCTTTCTTTATTGTCACCGCCTTTATCCAAATAAGGGAACCGGAAGAATCTATGCTTTCTTTCGACCCCGGCCTCCGCATAGATGCGGTCCAGCAGCTCCTCGGTTTTTCGGATCTCGGTAACCCCGTCCTCAAAAGAAAGCCCCGAAAAGGCGGGATGACTGTAGGAATGATTTCCGATAAGAAAACCCTTCTTCAGCGCGTATACAGCAGGTCGGGGATCTTTCTCAATATTCTCCCCAACCGCAAAAAAAACCGCAGATATCTGCCTGTCCGAGAGATAATCCACCAGAGGTACAGTCACCTTCTGCGGGATATCGTCGATCGTTAATATCAGTCCGGCCACAGTATTTCATCCTCCTTATTTGTGTATTCTTAATCGTAAGGGGACGGTTAACCCGCAGGCAGAAAAGCCGCCCCCCGGGAACCGTCCCCTTACATAACCCTACCCCTTCTTACCGGTTTTTCTTTCCACCAGCCAGCCGTAGGCTATCACGGTTCCATAGCGGTATTCGGGGTTAACACAGTGCTGTTCCAGCATGTTCATGCACTGCGTGACCATTTCCTCGATATTTACATGATAAGTGGTAAGCTCCACTCCTTCGATCTTGTTTGTAGCATAGTCATCATAACCTACTACGGAAATGTCCTCCGGCACCTTAAGTCCCGCTTCGTTGAGCTTGCGTATGAGGCGGTACGCCGTAAGGTCACAGGTGCAGACAAAGCCGTCCGGCAGCTTCTTCGGAAGCACGAGATCTATATCTATGCCCCGGTCATCCCTGTCGCTGATAACAAATGACTCCTCGTAAGGCAGCTGATTCGCGATCAGATATTTACGGTAGCCCATAAAGCGGTCAAGATTACTGCGGGTGCTGAAATAATTCCCCACAAATCCCACCGTATGGCAGCCGGACTTCAGAAGATGGCGGGTAAGAAGATAACCGCCGTTCATGTTATCGCTTATGACCGCGTCCATATCGAAGTCTTCATTCTCAAAATCGAATAGAATGCATCCGATACCGGTCCTTACCACCGATTTAAGATAGGCGTTGCTGATCTCTCCGATGATTATGATCTGGTCAATGGATTTAAGGGACAGCAGCTTGGGCAGTTCGCCCCTTTCTTCGTCCTCCACACGCACGGCTTCCAGGATCGCCACAAAATTCCTCCTGGTCAGCTCCAGCAGTATCCTTTGATAGACCTGCTGATAGAAGGAGTTTTCGCCGATGAACCTTTCGGAAATGATGATCGCAACATTTTTGCTCTCACTCCGCTCCGGATTCTTTTTGAATACATACCCCAGATCATGCGCCCTCTCGACTATCTCCTGACGGAGCTGTTCGCTCACACCGTCCTTCCCCGCAAGAGCCTTGGATACCGTTACTATACTGACATTGAATTCCTGTGCAATGTCCTTCATGGTTACCTTTTTTTCTGCTGCCACCTTGTACCTCCAATTCTTTCCCCTGTTTTACTTTGCAATAACCCTTTCCCTTACCGTGCATACTTCATCAAAGCTTCCACTATGTCCCCGTACACAAAGTAACCGCCCATCCTGTACAGTAAACCGAAGCACTCCCCATTCCCGGAAAATGCATTATTGTCCCACCACAAAGCCGTCATGCCGCGCGCCTTTGCCGCCGCTATGTAATATGCCGCAAAATCCACCCGTTCCTGGATATTTCCCTTCTTGTCACAGGCTCCGAATTCTCCTATCACCACCGGGATCCCTTTCACGATAAACCTGTTGTAAAGCTTATCCATGAAGCTGTCGATCTCCTGGGTCGACGATGTCCTCGAGGCGCTGAAATAGGATGTCCCGTTCAGGTCAAGCGCAAAGCCGTAAGGTGTATATGCATGCACGGAAACCATGATATGCCCCTTTCCCTGCATTTCCTTCGTATCCGTCGGGAGTACATAGGAACTGTGAAGCGCTCCGTCGGGAGACGCATCATAGCCGGGACACATAAGATATCTCGATGCATTATTTCCGCCGCCTGCCCTTACCGTATCCACAAAAAGCTGGTTCAGCTCATTTATGCATAAGACGGATTCCTTTACTTCCTCATTTCCCGCCGGGAACCACCATTCATACTGATGTCCCACCAGACGGGGCTCGTTCATTGATTCAAATATCAGCCTGTCATCATAATCCTTATATCGTTCCGACAGCTGTTCCCATATACGGCGTATGTATCTTTTCGACTGCTCCATATGGGCCCTGTCCGGATAAAAGCCGCCCGCTTCCTCATGATTATCATGATGGATATTGAGGATCACGTGCATCCCTTCCTCAACCGCCCAGTCCACAACTTCATTCACTCTGGCGGCCCATTTTTCGGAAATGGTGAAGTCCTCATCCACAATATGGTTATGCCAGGACACCGGGATACGTATGGTCTCAAAGCCTGCCTCATGAAAGGCCTGTATCATGGACCTTGAAGTCCTGATGCTTACCCATGCAGTCTCCGTATCCATCTCGTCCCTGAGGCAGGTATCATTATATGCGTCAAATGTATTGCCGAGACTTACGCCTATCTTCATGTCCCGGACAAAACCGAAGCACTCCGTATCCGGTACCGGTTTTTGTTCTATCGATACTTCCGGTATCGTTGTATCCGGAAGAAACTTCCCGGATGAGGTCTCTGCCTCTGACGTAATATCCTCCGTACTCTCCGCGGTATCGGCGGTTTCCTCCGTTGTTACGGCTTCCGTAAGCTTTTCGGTAACGCCGGTATCCTGCGGTTCCCTGCCGCAGCCTGCAAGCGAGGCGCATAACGACAGCGCCGTCAGCACCGTTATTATTTTTTTACGCAAATCATTTCCTCCCGCGGTCATGAGATCCTTCGGCAGCACCCGCCTCAGGATGACAGAGTCCATGGTTTCCCGGGCACTTCCGGTCTGAAAGCCTCCGAAGACATATAACCCAGAATACTCCTCAGAAGAGCCCGGACCTCCGCATGTTCCAATAACGTTAAGAGCGGCGATGCCACAACCAGCACATCCGTCTCCCATTCCCTGTATTCAAAGATGAGACCGAGATCGTGACAGCGCTCTATATTATCTATATCCCTCACCAGCACGGTCACACCGGTTCCATCCAGGATCGCCGGGTATCCGTGTGAAATGATCTGATACCACTCCGGTGCGGAGAAGCTTTCGAAAGCAAAGCCCTTCAGGGCAGGATGATCCGGATCCATGGACAGCCCCAGCGTGCCTATGGGGACCTTTCTTCCCATACTCTCGCTGATAGACCTGAACATGGGATAACACCAGAAATCACTCGGATAATCTCCGGGTATGCTCTTTTCTATCTTATCGGGGATATAAAGCAGTTTCCCGCCTTCCTTAACGGCAGCTCTGTACTGCTCCGCAGATACCGCCGTCCTTATTCCGCCGTCGGAGAACAGACGCAGCACATCATCCCGCTCACGATACTCCGGAAGCTCAGGGAACAGGCGGAAGGAATAATGATTGCGGATATTTTCTCCCTCTACGGAAAGGCTCAGGGTAAGCTTTCTAATCCCGCCATCCGGAAGCATCGGCATCTTCAGCCTTCTTTCCGCTATCTTCCACAGCCCCTCCTTTATCTCCGGAAGCCTTAGCTGCTCATCATATATTATGCCGGTCTCAGTCCGGGCACCGGTCTTCCCCGGCTTTATCCCTGTCACTGACAGTGTGATATCAAGCTGTTTTTCCGATATATCCCTTCCCGAATGCATATTCCGGATCCATATCTCCAGCGGAAGCTCCCGGCCCTCTTCAATAATATGCCCCGGAAATACCGCCAGAAGCACGATATCATCGCAGAACTCTCTCCACTCCTCCGGAGAAATAAGCCCCTTGGAATTCATGAATGCATCCAGTACCCCGACATATGCGCCGCCCTGTCCGGGAAAATCCTGCAGATCCAGCAGCTGGAAGCCGGAAAGGGCTCCGGTCCTGTACGCCGCCTCCAGCTCGGATTTATAGCACTGCATGGCAAGGGCTCCGGAATCCCTGATGATGGCAGGCAGGAACTCTGTCAGTCCTTTCTCCTCAAGCCGGTGTCTGTATATATTAAAATTATCCGCTCTCAGCACTCCCGTATACCGGTCTGCCCGCCGTATATCGGGATACATGGAATATTGTCCGATCTCATGGGATATCACGGGGATCTCCGGGATCAGTTCTTCCGTTCCGGCGCCGTCAGTTGCGGAAACCTTCTTCACTCCGGTACCGAACTGGATCTCTATCTCATCCGGTGCTTCCTTTGCGGATGACTCCGCGGCAACGGCAGTATCCTTTCTGCCCAGGATCGCCTCTTCATAATCCCAGTCCGTGCCCGGTTCTCTTGTCTGAACCGGTCCGAGGGGTTCATCACACATGGCATAGGAACCGCGGAAAAGCCTTTCCTTCGCAAACCTCACCCCGACAAAATAATCTTCCTCCGGAAGTATACATGGGATAAACTGGAAATTATTGGATCCCTGTGTCATAAGTATGTGCGGATCCGTTTTCTTAAGTCTGCCAATGATCTCATTCAGCCTTTCCGCACTGCCCCAGAGTTCATTTCCCATAGACAGCATGACAAAGGAAGGGTGATGGCAGAACTGCATGAGCAGCCGCTCGCCTTCCCTTATAAGATACTCCTGTCCTTCCCCATCATAATCCGGTTCATCCTTTGCGTGGATCGTCCCCCAGAAGGGAAGCTCCGGCGACATATATATCCCAAGCCTGTCCGCTGCCGTAAATGCCGCATCCGGCGGGCAGCAGGTATGAAAACGATAATGATTTATACCGTAATCCTTTGCGGTGCCCATGACTCTCAGCCAGGAATCCACATCCGTCGGAGCCGCGCCCTCCAGCGGAAATACCAGTCCGTCATGTTTGCCGCGAAGGAAGATCTCCTTCCCGTTTATCCTGAGCTTTCTACCGTCCGGCCGGAAATCCCTGAAGCCCATATCGAGGGTCAGTGAATCCGCCGCTTCTTTTTCTTCCCCAACGTAGAGCTCACATTTCACGGGACACGTCTTCTTCTCAAGTTCATCCCAAAGCATCAGCCCCTCTGCAGGGAACTCTATACTGTGCAGGGAGCGCCCTTCCGGGAATTCACAGGCTTTTTTGCTCTCCTTATCCCCGGCATTCAGCCGGAGTCCGCCCTTTACAGCGCCTCCGGTACTGTTATATACAAATATTTCAACTGCCGCCGTTTCTCCGGTAAGGTCAGTCACTGTACGCATATTTTCAATGCGGATCTCAGGCAGGAGCCTTACCGAAAGCTCTCCCGTTATACCGCACCAGTTTGTCTGCGTGTCCGGCGAGGTCATGTGTCCGCCGGGAACCGGATAACCTGTATTTGTGACCTCTATCCTGAGCTCCTGTTCTTCGCCCGTTACGGCAGCTGTCAGATCATAGCGGTGTGCGGTGATCAGGCTTTTTTCGGTCCCGTCCCCGGCCGCTATCTCACAGCCGTCCAGCCATACCCGGGTGATGCGCGTGCGCTCCATAAAAAGCTCCGCAAGCATTCCGGGCCCCGGTACTATCCTCACCTTACGTGTGACCGTAAGCTTTCCCACGAAAGGATAGTCTTCGGTGAGGTATCCCTCTTCATGCTTTGGATTCCTTACCCCAAGCTTCTGCTGTGCGGTGGTCCCCGGCAGGGTGATCATGCCCTTAACCGGAGATCCTTCAACAGGCTCCATGATCATATTCCATTCACCGGACAGGTCGATCGAGTGCCGCATTTTTACTCCTTTATGATGTGTACCATTTCTTCAGTGTCTTCTCGGCAAGCTTTCCGTACACCGTAAAATTCCTGTTCTCCCGGGCCTTTTCCTCAGGCGGGAGCACTGCCTTCCAGTCCCACCAGAAATATCCCGCAAACCAGGGTATATCCCAGGTTGCTTCCATGGCTGTTTCATAGAAATCAGACTGTTCCTGTTCATCCGACGGTTTTTCCGGACGGTCATGAAAATCCCAGGGGTAGGCCGAACATCCCTGCTCATTTCTCACGCCGATCTCCGCAAACATTACGGGACGGCCGAAATGCTCATGCAGCCGTTCAAGACCCTCTGCAACAGACTTCCATCTCTCCCTCATTTTATCTATGCTGCGGTCCGTCCCGTCCGTCACGGGGTAGTAACCGCTTATACCGATCACGTCAACTTCATCCAGCCAGCCGAACCTTCTCTCGTCACCGTGATTTATATTATGCATGATGATGCCGCTGTATACCTTACGCACCTCGCGGATCATCTTCCTGCAGCGGTCTGTCTGGCTGTCCATTCCCGCCATCTCACAGCCGGTGCAGAGCATCTCGCAGCCCAGCCTCTCCGCCATCGCCCCGTAATATGTCATGAATCTTGTATAGGAATCAAACCACTGATCCCAGTAATGCGTCTCTTCCTCGGTCGGGAAATTGATCCTCGCCCGCCACGCCCTGTCCAGGCAGTTGACCATGGGTTTGAGACATACCTTAAGGCCAAGGGATCTTGCCAGCGCAACCGCATGCTCTATCTCCCCGTCCGTCTGGGTCATGCCGTAAAGCGAGAATATACGTGTACTGTAAAAAGCCTCCTGCCATGCGTTGACAGTCAGGCAGATCCAGTCAAGTCCGTTTGATGCAAGGCGCCTCATGGATGCCTCCGCCTCATCGGTAAGCCACTGTCCGTCGCGGCTGAAGAAACCCCAGGTATAACCTTTGCAGAACAATCTGTCATTCATTAGTTGATCCTCTGTTGTGATCTATGGTCACCGGCAGCTATTCAGCCGGCGAAGAGAAGATAAACTCCGCTTTCCCGCTTATCTCCACCGGCGGATATCCGAAAGGTATGATGAAATGATCTCCCTTTTTGAATAATTCACCGTCAAATGATGCCTCGCCCGATATTACCGAGCCTATCATAAAGGCTTCCGGCTGTTCGAAGGTCTCATTTCCGTTCAGGCTGCCCTTCCATACCTTATAGTATTTACAGGAATAAAGCAGCTGGAGCCAGGAATCCCCTTTGGGCGCCTCAGCCCTGCGTTCTTTAAAGGGCACCTCTATGACATCCAGGCTCTGACTGATATGCAGCTGTCTCGGTTTTCCGTTCTGTAAACGGCCGTAATCATAAAGCCTGTAGGTTATATCCGAGCTCTGCTGGCTTTCCAGGATAAGCGTTCCGGCCTTTATGGCATGGACCGTCCCCGGATCGATCTGGAAGAAATCCCCCTTCTTTATGGGCACCTCCCTGATCAGCTCGTTCCAGCGGCCTTCTTCCACCATTGCCCGCAGCTCTTCCCTTGTTTTCGCATTATGTCCGATAACTATGGTTGCGCCCGGTACGCAGTCGATGATGTACCAGCATTCCATTTTGCCCAGAGAGCCGTTCTCGTGCTCTGCGGCATATTTATCGTCGGGATGCACCTGTATGGACAGGTCCCCGTTGGCGTCAATGATCTTGGTAAGCAGAGGGAAACGGTCCGAGGATATATTTCCGAATAACCCGGGATGCTTCTCCCAAACCTCCGTGAGCGGCATGCCGTCATAGCTTCCGCCGTCCACAGTACAGATCCCTTCCGGATGGGCACTTACCGCCCAGCATTCTCCCGTATGGTCGCTCGGGATATCATAACCGAAATCATCACGAAGACGGGTTCCTCCCCAGATTGCCTCCTTGAATACCGGTTTCATACGCAGTATTTCCATTTACTAACGACTCCTTATCATTTTGCTCCCGTTCTCTTAAGCACCTCAAAAAACATTCTGCCGTTGTGATACGGACAGGTCCACTGATCGGCGATGCATTTTGCGGGATCCGGGGTTCCGTCGGGAGCCACCTCCGCATACCAGCAGGAGCCCTCCCTCGGATCTATGATCGCTTCACGTATATACCGCCATACAGCCTCAGCAGCCGACAGGTACTCCTTTCTGCCGGTTTTCTGATATCCGTTCAGAAATCCTATCACCGACTCACACTGTACCCACCAGACGCGGGTTTCCAACACCTCGCCCCTGCAGCATTCCGCCGGAACGCTGCGGCCGTCAAATGCCGTGTCATATATTTTCTTCGTCAAAACCCCGGTAATATCCGACAGATCGTACTCCGTGCCTTCCGCGCCGAGCACCTCCACCGCGCGGTCTATAAGCCACGCCGCCTCTATATCATGTCCGTAGGAATGAAGGTCTATGAGGGAACCGTAATCCGCATCGAAAAACACCTCCAGCCTTTCAAGACCGGGATTGTACAGCCTGTTCCGGAACAATCCCAGTATCTCCTGTAATCTGTTCCGGGTGGCGCTGTCCGGCGCCACCCGGTGAAGCTCGGTATAAGCTTCAAGAACATGGAGGAGGGTGTTCATTGTTCTTGTGGCCATAACGCCGTTTTCAGACAGTTTTTCATTTGATTCGGGGCCGAAGTCCCTGCTGAAGGCCTCGAGATAACCGTTCTCATCCCTGCATTTATCCTCTACGATCTGCATAAGCTCCCTTGCCAGTGCGAGGGCTTCCTCATCCCCTGACGCGTCATAGTATGCGGAAAGGCCGTATATCGCGAAGGCCTGGTTATAGGTATGCTTCATATCCTCGTCAGGCGTTCCGTCCGCCTTTACGGACCAGTAAACCCCGCCGTATTCCCTGTCCAGGAAATAGTTTTTAAGCATTTCATAAGCCTGTTTTGCATAGGGAAGATAGGATTCGTCCTTAAGCGTGAGGTAAGCTGTAGAGAAAGTCCAGAGTATACGGCTGTTAAGAATGCACCCCTTCGGAGCATCCCTGTGAAGATTCAGCCGAAAATCCATTTCCCCGTAAAATCCGCCGTTTTCGCGGTCTATAAGCCCTTCCCAGAACGGGAAAAGATGGTCTTCAAATTCTTTGTGAAGCTGTAAAATGATCTCCTGGTCCATAGACTATCCTTCTGTAATTTAAGTAATTTTTGAAGTAAAGCATGCTTAAATTTTAGCCTCCGTGTTCTGTAAAGTCAAGGGCATTTTTGCCGAATTTTTACTTATTTTTTACCCGGACAATCCTATTTCCGAAGCCTGCACATGGGACTGGAACTTGTCCCCTCCTGTCCGATTGCCGCCTTGAGCGGCAGGCACGCCCTTCCGGTCGTATCTCAAAAAAAGAAAGCCCCTCCCTCTGCCGGGAAGGGCTTTCTTTTTACGTAAAATTATCCGTGATCATTCCGGTTTCTTATCCCGGGGTCCCTCAGTTCTTATGTCCTTCGGAGGTCCCATACGGCGTTTTCCCACCACCAGCCTTGTATAAAGCGGCGAGAAGATGAATATCAGGACATAACCCACTGCCATGCATACTGCCAGAGACTTTAAAAACATGGGCAGATAGGGGATATTTGCGTTCGGATTGTGGCTTGTGGCCATCTTCCATGCAACTATAGTCATTACCAGCGTAATGATCGGTGTATATATCAGATCCGATACAAGTGACTCCACAGCGTTTGCGGCAAGGCTTCCAGGTCTCAGCTTCAGCGCATGGTCCACCGAGTCATTTACCTTCTTCATCGGAACCAGGAAACCGATTATCAGGCTTATGGTAAGTGAGATCGCAAAGCTCAGGAAAAAGCTTCCGATCTTAAATCCGTCCTCGGCCAGGAACAGATTCGCCACCAGAGACAGGCATAAACTGAGAGTGAAACCCATCAGTATACTTATCCTTCGTCCTATCCTCTTCATGCGCAGTGCGCCGACTTGTCTTTCTTCCATACAGTAAAATGATCTCCTTTCCGAAATACGCACATCAGCACCTGTCCGGCACTGATCAGTTACAGACATTCTACCATATCTGCCGCTTTTTTTCATCATAATCATAAGAAAATCCGGCCGTGCCCGAATATACTTCGCAATTTACCGTATTCCGCACAGCAGGGCATTTCTACAGATTGGTCCCTTCCTTCAGCTTGGGATCCTTTGCATATAAAAAGCCGAAAACCGCGCCGCATACGCCGCCCAGAATATGCGTAAGATGCGATATGTTGTCATGGGCCGTAAAGGCATCCCACACCTCGCCGCCGAGATAGATAAGGATTATAAGGATCATTGAAAGCGGGATGCCGCCCTCCTTCACATTTACCGCGGAAGTAAGAATGATCATCATAAACACAAGTCCGCTGGCACCCAGCAGCATGACTCCCGGGAAGAAGATCATCTGAAAAACAGCCGCGATCACCGATGCGATACCCATCATTTCCAGAAGATTTTTTGATCCGTATTTCTCCTCAAGCAGCGGTCCGAGCAGCAGGAAAAGGGTCATATTTGACACAAGATGAGCCCAGTTACTGTGCCCCAGGGTGTGGCCGAAGAGGCGGATCACCCAGAAGAAGCTGAAGTTTGAACGGTATACAGAGAAAAGATTCTCCGTGGTCCAGCCCTTAGTTACCGCATCAAGGCCGAGAACCGCAAGAGCGATCAGCGCAAAGGTAAGCGTGACCGGCGCATTATAGCGTATCCTTATCTTTCTTCCACTGCCCTTTTTGGCAGGTTCTCCGCCGTCGCCGGGCATCAGGCCGTAGTCTGACATAGTATTCCTCCCGTTATCTTTTTGAACATGTGCTGCCTATACCTTATCCGGGTTATGCTATACCCACAAAGGTATAATCCTTATCTTCCACAGCCTTTTTTATGGCAGCTTCGTCCGCTTCACCGCTGAGCTTAAGGACCGCCTTTCCGTCAGTATGGCTTACGGCCGCCTCTTCAACGAAGGGCAGGCTCTCCAGCGCCTTCTTAACATTTGCCTCACAATGCCCGCACATCATGCCCTCGATCTTAACTGTCATTTCCATTATTTTTCTCCTTTCCCTGTGGGGTAGTATATCCTCCATGGCCGGAAATACCCTGCCTGAATGCTCTTTTCTTCTATTCCTGCCGCGGGATGCATCATGCAGCCGGAAGCGGTTCAGCCTCAGCGCATTCATGCACACCGTGAAACTGGATAGGCTCATGGCCGCGGCTCCTATCATCGGGTTCATCTTCCATACGAAAAGCCCCGCTGCCAGCGGAATACAGATCAGGTTATAGAAAAATGCCCAGAACAGATTCTCGTGTATATTCCTGAGCGTACCTCTGGACAGCCTTATCGCAGCCGCCGCATCCATAAGTGAGCTGTTCATCAGCACTATATCTGCCGAATCTATGGCCACATCCGTTCCCGCGCCTATGGCTATACCCGTATCCGCGACCGTAAGCGCCGGCGCATCATTTATCCCGTCACCGACCATGGCTACTTTTCCGTATTTCCGCAGTGCTTTTATAACCTCGCCCTTTTCCTCCGGAAGAACTCCGGCAGCGACGTCATCCACTCCCGCCATTCTTCCCACAGCCCCAGCGGTCCGCGGGTTATCTCCGGTAAGCATTACCACATGACAGCCCATGTCCCGCAGCTGCTTTACCGCTTTGGCCGAATCCGGCCTGACAGTATCCGCAACAGCTATGATCCCTGCGAACCGGCCATACTTTTCAAAAAAGAGCGGTGTCTTTCCCTCCTCGGCAAGCAGATCCGCCCTGGCCGACATTTCCTGTGACAGACCCGCAAAGCTCTCTATATATGATCTGTTTCCTCCGTGCAGCCTGCATCCGTCCAGCACAGCAGTAAGTCCGCTGCCCGGAACTGCCTGAAAATCAACCGTCTCCGCTGCTGCTATCCCCTTTGCCTCTGCCTCGGCGGTCACAGCCCTTGCAAGAGGATGCTCACTCTTTTGTTCCAGAGCCGCCGCCAGTTCAAGCAGGCGCCGCTCCGTACAGCCGTCCGCCGCTATAATATCCGTAACCTTCGGTTCCCCGGATGTTATGGTACCGGTCTTATCCAATGCAACTATATCCGTCCTGCCCGCCGCCTCCAGCGCTTCACTTGTCCTGAACAGTATGCCGTTCTTAGCTCCCACACCGTTTCCGACCATGATCGCAACCGGTGTTGCAAGTCCAAGTGCACACGGGCATGAAATGACCAGTACCGAAATGCCCCGGGCCAGGGCAAAGCTCAACCCGTATCCCGCGATAAGCCATCCCGCGATCACTATAAGCGATATAACTATCACCGCCGGAACGAATATTGCCGAAACCCTGTCCGCTATCCGGGCTATCGGAGCCTTGGTCGCAGCTGCATCCGAAACCATCTGCACTATACGGGCAAGTGTCGTATCCTCTCCTACCCTTGTTGCCCTGCATTTCATATATCCCGAGGTATTGATGGTTGCGGCGCTCACAGTATCCCCGACGGTCTTATCCACCGGTATCGATTCTCCCGTAAGCGCGGATTCATTGACGGCACTCATGCCTTCAATGACCACGCCGTCCACCGGAACCGATGCCCCTGGCCTTAAAATGAAAATGTCTCCGGCACGAACCTCTCCTGCCGGAACCTCCTTTTCCTTTCCGTCACTTATCAGCAGGGCAGTCTTCGGCGCCAGCTGCATCAGACTTTTCAGGGCATTTGTGGTTCTCCCTTTTGACATGGCCTCCAGCATTTTCCCGACGGTTATGAGCGCCGGTATCATGGCCGCGGATTCAAAATACAGCTGATCATGATAGAGCTCCATAAGCTCCGCATTTGCAGCGCCGTTAGTGATCATGCCGCACATTTCAAAGAACACATACATGCTCCAGCCAAAGGATACCGAGGATCCGAGGGCAACCAGCGTATCCATGTTGGGCGCTCCGTGAAAAAGAGATTTAAACCCGCTGATAAAGAAGTCCCGGCTGATCATCATCACAGCCGCCGCCAGCACCATCTGTGTCAGCGTCAGGCCCAGGTGATTGTGTGTAAAATAAGACGGCAGAGGCCATCCCCACATATTATGGCCCATGGTGATATACATGAGCAAAAGAAGGAATACTGCCGACAGTATAAGTCTCCTTTTCAGCCTGGGAGTCTGCCTGTCTTTAAGGGCATCTTCCTCAGCTGCAAATAATCCGGCGGATGTCTTTCCCTCAGCCGGCTCCTTATTCTCTTTTTTTCCGGCTCCGTAACCCGCGTCCTCCACTGCACGGATGATATCCGCCGGCTCAGCCGTTCCCTCGACTCCCATGGAGTTGGTCAGCAGACTGACGGATACCGAGGTCACGCCCGGCACACCGGCCACCGCCTTTTCGACCCTGGTCTGACAGGCCGCACAGCTCATGCCGGTAACGATGTACTGATCCATCGTATTTTTCCTTTCTACATCACTTCATTTATCATTTAACCTGTTTCCATAGACTTTTCCTTTTAGACCCCCTAAACCCGGCATCGATGCCTGCAGATATGTGTATTATAGCATCCGCAAAATAGAGTCGCAACCCATAAGGGGGCAATCCCTTCCTGCGTCCCCGTAGTACCGGCCACGGGGGGGCATTTCCGCAGATAACAGTCAAAGAAGATGGTTCTTAATCGCTCAAAAAGAAAAAGGACGGGCAATCTCAACCCGTCCTTCCTTTCTTTTATGCGTCAGATCGTCACCACGATCTTATCGCCTGCAGATGTAAGCACTGTATTTCCATCTTCAACGGTCATTTCGGCGCCCTCGGCAGATACCGCCTCGCAGTTAACGATCACAACCTTTGCGGGTTTTTCGCCTTCAATGCCGATCTCTATCACATTATCCTTCTTATCAGCCGTGATCTTAAGGCCCTGCTTCTTCTCCATGGTGCAGACTGTCGCCTCAGCATGGCAGGTAAGGCCGTAGATCTTTACCGTACAATCCTTTGCGTAATCATATTCCGGTCCGTTATCTTCAGCGCCGAAGCATATTGCGGAGTTCGGTCTTGCCAGAATGGGCATTTCCGTATATCCGACCGTCTTCTTTACCCAGCCGCCTGAAGGATATGCCTCTTCGGTAATGATATCTGTCCAGACCTCATCGGCGGATCCGTCGGATGTCCTTGCAGCGCCGCTATGATCCTTTTCCCTGGGAAGGTAGAATTCGGCTATGCTGTCCGCGTTAAATATCGGCGCTACAAGAAGATCCTCGCCCAGCATGTACTGCTTATCCAGATACTGGCACATTTTATCCTTCGTGTAGGAGATTACCATGGAGCGCATGGAGGGGATGCCGCTCTCATGGGTATCCAGTGCAGTTTTCCATATATAGGGCATAAGTCTCGCTTTAAGGCGGGTGTAGAATCTTACAACATCCACAGCTTCATCATCATAAACCCACGGTACGCGGTAGGATGTGCTTCCGTGGAGACGACTGTGTGAAGACAGCAGTCCGAAGGCTGCCCAGCGCTTATATACATCCGGCGTTGAGGTATTCTCAAATCCACCGATATCATGGCTCCAGAAGCCGAAACCGGACATCTGAAGCGAAAGCCCTCCGCGGAGCGACTGCTCCATGGACTCATAATCCGACCAGCAGTCACCGCCCCAGTGAACGGGGAATTTCTGGCCGCCTACGGTGGCAGAACGGGCGAAGAGCACTGCTTCATCCCTGCCCTTCTTCTCCTCAAGCACTTCAAATACCGCCTTATTATACTGGTAGGTATAGTAGTTGTGCATCTTTCTCGGATGCTTTCCGGACGCATATACGGCATCCACCGGAATGCGCTCGCCGAAGTCGGTCTTAAAGCAGTCAACACCCATATCCACAAGCTCCCTCAGCTTATCCTGGAACCATGCCTTAGCCTCGGGATTTGAGAAATCAACGATAGCCATGCCCGGCTGCCACATATCCCATTGCCATACCGCTCCGTCCGGACGCTTCAGGAAATAGCCCTTCTCCATACCTTCATCAAAGAGCACCGACTCCTGTGCGATATAGGGATTGATCCATACGCAGACAGAGAGGCCTTTATCATGTATCCTGCCGATAAGACCCTTCGGATCCGGGAATACTCTCTCATCCCAGACAAAATCCGTCCAATGGAAATCCTTCATCCAGAAGCAGTCAAAATGGAACACTCTGAGGGGAATGCCTCTTTCCAGCATTCCGTCTATGAATGACATGACCGTTGCTTCATCGTAATTTGTCGTAAATGATGTGGACAGCCAGAGTCCGAAGGTCCATGCAGGCGGAAGCGCCGGTTTTCCGGTTATGTCGGTATAGCGGCGCAGAACGTCTGTCATTTCCGGGCCGTCAATGAAGAAATAATCCAGTTCCTCACCCGGCACCGTAAAACCGACCTTATTTACTATTTCGGAGCATACCTCAAAGGATACCTTATCCGGGCTGTTAACAAAGATACCGTAGCCCTTGTTTGAAACATAGAACGGTATATTTTTATAGCCGAGATCCGTAGCTGTACCGCCGTCTTCATTCCAGATCTCAACTGTCTGTCCGTTTCTGATGAACAAGGTGAACTTCTCACCGAAGCCGTAGAAAAGCTCTCCCACGCCGCAGGTCAGCTGCTGACGCATATACATATCGTCATCGCTGCTCTTTACATAGGCTTCGCCCTTCCAATCGGTCCTTACATATGCAAGGTCCCTGCCGCTGCTCTTTGAGATCACCTTACCGTCACGGATGTACTCCATGGAGAACCAGTCCTTGCGGATCCTGAGGGATATCCCGCCGCTGGTCACAGTAATGGCTTCCTCCGTATTCTCAACCTTCATTGAGGAAGAGGCCTCATCCAGATTCAGCTCAAACTCCGGAGCATCCTTAAGCGCACCCTTGTAATGATAAGTCTTTACTCTGATCACACCCTCTGCCGGAGCGGATATCTCAAGCGTGAGATTGGCTCCTCCCAGAGTATCGCCTCGATGCGCAACTTTATGTGTGGGAGTGACAAGCTTTACATAGCCGGCCTTCTCCTCGGTAAAATACACTTCCGCAGGTGAGAACACCGCTACCCCTTCCTTCTGTATCCAACATCCGTTACTGAATTTCATTTCCTTCCTCCTGATCCTTTGATCTGCGGCCCCATGCTTAAGACAATATCCGTCATAATTGAAATTGCCTTTATTCTGCGGGATTTTGTCCGTAACTTCAACCTTAGAATTTCTAACACAAATACCGCAGATTTTTTTATATCCCCCACCAAAGTATGATATAATAGCCACGGGATTGCCCGCCCGCAGGGCGGGAGGGCCCCGTGGTCCCGAGCGCAGCGAGGGATACCGACGCGCAGCGGCGACGCGGATGCCGCAGGCATCCGGGCATGCTCTTGCCTCGCAAGAGCATGGTACAATAGCCACGGGATTGCCCGCCCGCAGGGCGGGAGGGCCCCGTGGTCCCGAGCGAAAGGTTATTACACAATCTATATCACCGGAGAAAAAAGCATGCTGTTTTACATTTATCTTTTTACAAGCCTTATCGGCAGCGGATTCTGGGTATGGCAGACCGGAGTAACAAATCCCTTTGCCATCATCGGTCTCTTCCTGTTATTTTTCGTGGTGCTCTACCTGCTATGCTTCCTGCTGCACCTTCTGGTCTTCGCCATAGGCGGATTTACGATCAATACGGAAAAGCTCCCGAAAGACATCCATACCTTCTACCGCTGGTACGGTTTTGAGTCGCTTATCGTTTTTATGAAATCCATGCGGATAAGCATACACATACACGGCATGGAAAAGATGCCGGAGAAAGGAACTCCCTTCCTCCTGATAGGAAATCACCGGAGTATCATAGATCCCATGATAGGCCTTGTTTATTTCAAGCCCTGGGATCTGGCCTATGTATCAAAGCAGGAAAATCTTGTGATCCCATTCGTGGGACGGTATATCGCTGCCGTCGGCTGCCTCGCCCTTGACCGTGAGAATCCAAAGAATGCTATAAAGGCAATAAAAAAAGCCGGGGAGAATATCCGTTCCGGCTATGCAAATTACGGGATCTATCCCGAAGGCGGAGAGAACAAAACCCACGATGCGGTACTCCCCTTTAAAAGCGGGGCCTTCAAGATCGCGAAGGATGCCGGCTGTCAGATCATTCTTTCCGCTACCCGGGGCTCGGATCATTTATTCCGCAGAGCTTTTACACTGAGAAAGATACACATTCATGTTGATATACTGGGCACCATCTCCGAGGATGAGGTAAAGGCTAAGAAGACCCAGGAACTTTCGGATATGTCGGAAGAGATCATCGGCACCTTCCTTACGGAACATCCGGCCGATGCATACCTCGACAGAGCCGGAAATGTAAAAAAGATTTATTAATGCTTGAACTGCGGCTCAAAATCTGCTACACTGTTCAGGCTGACATCCGGAGTCGTATCGAAGTGGTCATAACGGGGCTGACTCGAAATCAGTTTGCCGGGCAACCGGCACGAGGGTTCGAATCCCTCCGACTCCGCACTTATAAACGCTGAAATCTTTGAGAATACAAGGGTTTCAGCGTTTTCCTTTTTCGTTTACAAAGTAAGCGAAAGCAGGCAATAAAGGCATTGCTTCCCGCCTTAGTCCCGGTCAGCTGGGCCTCGCTGAGTTGGTTTAACCGCAGGATGAAACCACCATGAGGTGATTCCATCCTCTTTATATGGCTGTTTTTTATAGCTCCTCAATAAAATCTATCCGAAAAATCTATCCGACGATTTAACTCAAAATAATCACTTTGAGAAATCTTCTGAACAGAAGAACCGGGCGGTCGTCTCCTGCAAAATCTACTACTCAGCTTTTTCGAAAGAACGAAGCTCTTCCTCAGATAGTCCCGTGGCTGTCATGATAATATCCTCAGATATTCCCGCACGGCGCATACGAAAAACCGTTTCTCTTTTTTCTTCTGATGCTCCTTCCGTTCTGCCCTCGGCCCGGCCCTCTGCTCTGCCCTCTGCCCGACCTTCTGCTCTGCCCTCTGCCCGACCCTCTGCTCGGCCTTGTGCTCTTCCTTCTTCAAGCCCCTCTTTTTTCGCAGCGTACGCCACATCATTCTTCAGCATTTCCCATGTCATGATCGGTTCCCTCCACTTGTCATCGGTCCGCACTTCAACCACGGCTTGATGCAGTTCTTTTGTGTATTCATCTCCGGCCTCACCGGTTTCGATATAGTCCAGGAACAGCTTCAGTGGTTGTGGGATATCATCCAACGTTCCCTTCGTATTCAGGAACACCTTCATGGATTCGTCCCCGAGCCCGAGCTTCGTATCCTGCACACAGCGGTTTTCAAAGCTGTACAGGTGCCGTCCCTGCTCAAAAGGGTCAAATGTACAGATGAAGATCACAATATTCTTCTTCAGTGCGCTATAGGTTTCTCCCTTTTCCAGAAGGATCATATCCATCATATCCTGATAATAGCGGCTGCGCTTGGGAAGATCGTTGACCTGATATGCCTGCAGTTCAACATTGTAGACCGCTTCTTCATTCTCGCAGTAAACATCCAGCCGGATACCGTGCACATCAGCAGATACTTCTTCTGTCTTCTCCGACTCAATGAATATGATGTCCCGGATCTGCTTTCCAAGGATACGTTCAATGCATTTTTCGACCAGATTCTTCCGGCGCATTACCAGTCCGAAGATCACGTGATTCCTAATAGTTAATTTGTTTACATCTATCTCCATATTTTCTTTGCCTCCGTTTTTCAGTAAATTATCCGTTGCTTTTTTATGTCTGAAACAGCGATAGATCCAATACGGAGGCGGTCTCACGGGATGTGAAACAATTTGATACGTAACAAAATATTTCATCAAAAAAATCCTTTTTTTTATTACCGGAAAGACAGATTTATCTGTCCGGCAACAAAAAAGGATCGCAGTGTTACGTGCCATGAAGCAGTATTTGTTTTTCGATGGAAACGTATCTTACGCATCTTTATAATGATAGCATATTTACAAGGGGAATGCAAATGAACAAACCCATCACCGGGGGTTGTTCTTATTTTCAGTTACTGTTCACGGATGAGATTTCCGCGGCCGTGAACGGTTACAACCAGATCCTAAACATCGAACACAGCAACAAATATCCATTTGTCTTTTCCATGACAATCTGTTATAATTTTTTCCAGATAAACCTGTATACAGGAGAAAGGGGGCATACTATGGATTTAAGCAGATTCACTGAGAAGCTTACTGAAGAACAGAAAGTAAAAGTAAAGGCATGTAAAACGCCGGAAGAGTTATTGGCACTTGCTGATGAAGAGGATTTTGAACTCTCTGTGGACGAATTGGACGCCATTGCAGGCGGAAACGGCAAAAAAGAATGCAAAGAAGATACAAGGACCCACTGACATAGAGAGTTCGTTTTTTATACTGACGAGATTTTTATTAATTGAGAAGGAGCTATCACAGTTCAACTGCAATAGCTCCTTATTCAATGTCATGATTTAACCACTGTCTGTAAGAGTCCGCCTATTTTAATTGCGCTAACAACAACCTGTGCCGATGTGCCACTATTTGTGTTGTCTTTTTGGCATCCGTTAGCGGTTCCACCCGCTACGCTATACAGTTCATCAAGGGATAGTTCTTCGTCCTGTCCTTTTTTTGCATCAATGAAAGCAACTGCTTCCTCCAATGTGGCGCTGCAGTCATGCTTTTTCAGAAATTCCTCCTGACTGTCTGTTTTTACAGCTTCCAGATATAAGTTCTTCACTCCCCATTACCTCGTTGTAGAATTCCTCGATCGTCTTCATTGCTTGTCTCCTCCTTTATTCATGTATTCTTGATCATGTTGTTCACACATTACCCACTGAGTTCAGACTCTTCCATGCCGAAAGTGTTTTCACGACCTTTTCATACCAGCCGTTATTAAAGAATATGCATTTGGTCACATCCTCGCCGCAGAGATCATGAGCCTCTCCGGAAAAAAGGTATCCCAAAGCTCTGCATCCACCGGCACAATACACAAACCATTTACATGCATCACATTTGGAATTGTTATTCTTCAGGTCACCTGCGGAAGTACAGATCGTGTCGAGATACCTGCCTGATGTAAGCATATCCTTCAGCCTTTCTGTATGCAGGTTTCCAAAGGATATACCGTCCATCTGCAGTTTGCCGGACATTTGCAGACAGGGAACCACTTCACCGGACGACGTGACCGCAGTCATACTTCTGTTACTGCTGCAGCACGGTTGTTTTTCTTTGTATTCCCCCGCCGAATATGCTACCGGAACGATATGGAAGCTCTCTTCCTTCGGATACAGTCTCAGATAATTCCAGATATCAATATTCATTTTCATCCCCGTCGATATGTATTCCTTCGAAAATGCAAGCATTGTTTCGTAGTACTCTTCTATCTCAAGGCAGGCATCTTTTGCATTTGCGGCCCAGCGCGGTGCCTCCGTAGTGCGGATGATACGCATCGTTTCCACACCCATTTCGTTCAATATCCCGGCTGTCGGCATCATCGACAGGACGTTCTTCCGATGAACCTGTGTCTGTGCTTTAACTTTGAAGCCATTTTCTATACACAGCCTCATAGCATCAAGAGTTTTCTGCTCTGCCCCCCTTCTGTCACGCATCCAGTCATGAAAGCCTGTGCCGTCAAAAGAAATCTTTATCAGCGGGTTACACCCGATCTCCTTCATCTCATCAAGTATTTTCTGCGTAATGTAAAAGCCGTTGGTATTAAGTTCATGTACAAACATATCACGTCGGTGTATCTCGCGCAGTATATCCATGAATCTCTTATGTACCATCGGCTCGCCGCCGGTTATTGTAAATGCATTGACCCCGCAGTCCCGGGCCTGATCGAACAGGTCGCACAATTCCCCGAAAGTCCACTCTGTCATAAGCGGAGCGTTATCAGACGCATTGAAGCAGTGCAGGCAATTATAGTTGCACTTCCCTGTTATCATGAGATTCATTTCAGGAACACAACGATTATCATACTCCCTGCATGTCGACCAGTCCGAGGGGTGTTCCCCTTTCTCACACGCAGTGATCATCCCCTTGTCCATCAATCCCACTATCGTATCGTCAGCTTCGAGATCATGCTCGCCGTCACAAAGTAAAAGAGCCTTTGCCTGTCTTAATGTAAGCGGTCTTGGATTTACCTGATTCCTGACATAATATGCCAGTATGACACCTTTCCAACTGCGGAGAGCTATGTGATCTGCCAATCTGTAGTACATCTGCCTGCTCCTCCTCACATTTTCCGACTTATGAACCAACGGCAGCACCGTAATACACTCTTATTTTCTCCTCCCGCCCTTCGGGCGGGCAATCCCGTGGCTATTGTACCATGCCCTTGCTACGCAAGAGCATTCCCGGATGCCTGCGGCATCCGCGTCGCCGCTTCGCGGCGGTATCCCTCGCTACGCTCGGGACCACGGGGCCCTCCCGCCCTTCGGGCGGGCAATCCCGTGGCTATTGTACCATATTTCTTCGCCTGCTGCCAAAAAAAATGGTGGGATTGCGCGTCATAATATCGTCCAAATCAAAAAAAGGCAGCCGGTCTTTCTGCGTGACTGCCTTTTTCAAAATTATATATCGGTTGGTCTGAGAAAGCACATGCCGCAGAAAAACGGTGCTGCCCATAAGACCGTCAGTCCCCTGCCTTCCTGATGAAAAGTTCGAAGGTTCCATCCTCGTTGTTGTCGATCCGGAGTACTTCATGTCCTTCCTCCTTCACACTGCGGGGAACATTCCGGATCGGTTCTCCGTCATTGATGTGTACCTGCAGGATATCCCCTTCATCCAGTTCCTCCAGAGCTACTTTTGTCTTTACAAATGTGATGGGGCAGGTGACATCGGTTATATCGATCGTATCGGTAACAGTAAAATCAGCCACTTCTTTTTCCTCCGCTTCTTGATCTGTGGTCGTTATATCTTCCAAAATGATCAGTTCCTCCTTCCGTACATTTCTCGCATCCGGAGGTCCCTCCACATGAAATGCATTCAGGACCGGATCCTTTGCTGCCAAAGACAGGATGAGATAACTCGCCCGGCTGTCATTGGCCAGGCGCTTATCCTCTTCCGAAGGACGGGAAGGTGTCTCGGGATGAGAATGCCAGTTCCCGATGGGACAGATCCCCTCCGCACGCATATCTTTGATGGATGCCAGCTGCTCTCTCGGATCGATGGAGAAATGCTCATTTGTATGATCCATATTGGTAAGCAGATATACCTTCCGGATCTCACGGACGCCATCCTCCCGGTCCAGGCCGCCGATCAGCCCACATGCTTCGTCCGGCCGCTGCGACATGGCATACTCCGTGATCCGTATAAAATCTGATCTTTTAATGATTATCTTCATCAAGTCCTCCTGATATAGTTACCGGACTGTACTTCCGGGATGAAAATCGCAGGCTGCCTGCTCATAGTCGATCAATTTTATGATGGTTGGATTATCCGAACATACTGCACATCCCTTCCCCCGAGGCGGAAGCTTGATCTTGTGGAATTCCATTTTCAGTGCATCGTAAGTCAGGAGATATCCAACAAGCAAATCTCCTACTCCGGTGATATACTTCACTGCCTCCATGGCCTGCAGCGATCCGATGACTCCGCCCATGGCACCGATGACTCCGGCCTGCTTGCAGGTAGGGACAGCGTCCTTTGGAGGCGGATTTTTAAAAATACACCTGTAGCACGGTCCTTCTCCCGGAAGGATCGTGGTCAGCTGCCCCTTAAAGCGAATGATCCCGGCATGGCTGAGTGGTTTCTTCGCCATAACACAGGCATCATTGATCAGAAACTTCGCCGGGAAATTGTCAGTTCCGTCCAAAATGAAATCATAATCCCTGATCAGGTCCATAATATTTTCGCTGCTTACGAAATCATGATATGTATTTACCTGAACATCCGGATTAATAGCCCGCATTGTTTCCGCCGCAGATTCCACTTTCTTCTTCCCGATGTCATTCGTCGTATGTATCACCTGGCGCTGAAGATTGGACAGATCTACGACATCCGCATCTACGATACCAATGGTACCGACACCTGCTGCCGCCAGATACAGTGCCGCCGGTGCTCCCAGCCCTCCGGCTCCGATGATCAGAACCTTTGCCTGAAGGAGCTTCTTCTGTCCTTTCGCGCCGATTTCCTTCAGAATGATGTGCCGCGAGTAACGCTCCAGCTGCTCATTTGTAAATGCCATTATCTTCCACCTCCCATGAAGTACAGGAATTCCACCTCGTCCCCTTCCTTCAGGGTTGTAGATCCAAATGCGTCGGACTCTATAAATACTTCATTTACGGACACCGTCACATACTGGGGAGTCTCTACATTTTCCTGTTCGATCAGTGCGGCAACCGTAAGCCCCTCCGCCGTCTCCTTCTTCACACCTGCTACCGTGATCTGCATTTTCTGTTACCTCCGTTTCTTTGTTTTCAGATCATATAGTACCACTCGTCACATGGCTTTACTTCTTCCGTCACCCGCCGGTTATCCGTGGTCGTGTATTCCATCTCCGGATTCTTCATGCTTACTCTTGTATTATGGGGAACGGAACTTGTGATAAATGTATTGCCTCCGATCACGGAATTTGCGCCGATCACCGTCTCGCCTCCAAGTATGGATGCTCCGGCATATATCGTGACATTGTCCTCGATCGTGGGATGCCGCTTTCTGCCTGAAAGCTTCTGCCCGCCGCGGGTGGACAGCGCACCGATGGTCACACCCTGGTAGATCTTCACATTTTTGCCGATCACTGCAGTCTCTCCGATAACGATGCCTGTGCCATGATCGATGAAAAAACTCTCCCCGATGGTCGCTCCCGGGTGGATATCCACACCGGTTTCGGAATGTGCGTACTCCGTCATCAGCCGCGGGATCACAGGAACCCGGAGCAGATACAGTTCATGCGCCAGACGATATACTGTGGTGGCCATGATCCCGGGATAAGCAAGAACGATTTCCTCCAGACAACAGGCTGCAGGATCCCCGTCATACGCCGCAAGAAGATCCTTCTCCACATATGCCCGGACTGCAGGCAGCTTTTCGAAAAATAACCTGCATACGCGATAGCTCTCTTTCTCCCTATCCTCCTCCGTCATAGTTCCCCGGAGTTTGCAGAAGTCCAGCGCACGCATCACCTGCTTCTGCAGATGATAGAAAATGTCTTCCACCGTGACCGCTATGCTGTTCTTCAGGTTATATAGTTTGAAGGTTTTGTCCCGGTAAAAGCCGGGGAATACCAACCGGGACAGATGGTTCACGATGGTCCTGACCTCTGTCTTGTCCGGATTATTTTCTATATTCTCCGCATCGATATTCTTTCCGCCGTTCAGATCGGCGAGGATAAGCTTAACGATGCCGTCGATTTCCGTTTCACGAATTCTGTCGATCATAATTTCCTTGCTTTCTGATGCTTTTTCATTATATGGTGATAGGGTCAAAAGGTCCGTGCGATGCGACGAGACCTTACTTGACCCGCCGAACACTCGCAGCACATTGCAAAGGTAGTGTGCGTGCTGCGAATCATCAGCCGGGGGCAAAATCTATGCGAATGTCCGAAGCACCTTTACCAGTGCGTCAATATCATCCGGCGAATTGTACAGTGCAAGTGTCGGCCGTACGGAGCCCTCGTATCCGAAATGCCGCAGCACAGGCTGTGCGCAATGGTGGCCGGTGCGGACAGCGATGCCGTAGGCATCCAGCCGCTTTCCTACCTCTTCATCGGAGTAACCGTCCAGCTTGAAGGACAGTACGGAGGCTTTGTTCAGTGCCGTACCGATCAGAGTAAGTCCCGGAATCCGTTTCATTTCCTGCATCGCATATTGCAGGAGTTCATGTTCCCAGCGATATACACAGGGCATACCAATCTCGGACAGATACTGCAGCGCAGCTCCCAGTCCCACCGCATCCGCTATGCTTCCGGTTCCTGCCTCAAATTTATTTGGTATACCGTTATAGATCGTTCGTTCAAATGTAACATCAGCGATCATATTTCCGCCGCCGTGATAGGGTTCTGCTGCCTCCAGCAGTTCTTTTTTTCCGTAAACGACTCCGATACCCGTAGGAGCGAAGACCTTGTGGCCGGAGAAGACAAAGAAGTCTGCATCCAGTGCCGATACATTTACGGGAATATGTGCCACGGACTGAGCACCATCTATCAGTATCCGTACGCCGTGGCGATGAGCTACGGCGATCAGTTCCTCGATGGGCGTCACTGTTCCCAGCACATTAGACACGTGGGTTACGGCCACAAACTTCGTATGTTTGGTGAAAAGCTTCTCATATTCCGAAAGGATCAACTGACCTGTCTCATCACAGGGAATGACCTTGATCACCGCCCCGGTCTTCTGGGCGATCAACTGCCACGGAACGATATTGGCATGGTGCTCAAGGATGGATACGATGATCTCATCTCCCGGCATAAGCTGAGGCTTCACGTAAGCATTGGCTACCAGGTTGATAGCCTCTGTGGTTCCTCTTACGAAAATGATTTCCTCGGAACTCGGTGCCCCGATGAAATCCCGAACCGTATCCCGTGCCGCTTCGTATGCATCGGTGGAACGTGCCGCCAGAGTATGGGCCCCGCGATGCACATTGGAATTCTCATGAGTATAATAGTAACTGATGCGGTCGATGACCTGCTTCGGTCTCTGGGTGGTGGCACCATTGTCCAGCCATACCAGCGGATTACCATGGATCCGTTCCTTCAGGATCGGAAAATCCTTCCGGATCTGAGCCAGAGTCCTGCTGCCTATACGTATGGAATCATTTCGGGTGGTTCCTTCCTCACCCCTGTCCTGCTCCTTCGCCACACCGTCTCCACCAAGAGAGGTCGGCACATCGATCCTGCGGTCATATTCCGCAGCTTCAGTCTTCGACTGGACTTTTGGGGCATAGCATGTCGTGGCATTGTCGGAAGAAGCATACCGTAAGGGATTCTCCCAGTCATAGCCTCCCGCCTCCGGAAGTGTTGTCCCGTCCTGGGGTTCTGCAGCATACGGTCCCGCCTGAGGGACACCCCAGCCAGCGGCTCCATTGTTGGGTGCCGATGGAGTTTCCGATACAGAGATCGGTACTGCACCTTTCGACCCGGCAGACACCCGGGTACCTGACAGGTCTGACGGATCCTCCGCCCCATGGGTGGCTGCACTGCCGGGCACTGCAGAGGCATCAAGCGATGCCGGAGCCGAAATCGCCGGGACCTCTGCCGGTATCGGTGCTATATATGCATCGCCCAATGTGTAAAGATCGGATACCAGTGCATTTGCCAGGCGGGTCAGATCCGCAGCGTCCGGAAGGCCGAGATCTGCCTCCGAAACCGCATAAGGATTAGTCATAGTCATAGTACTCACCTACTTCCACATCCTCAAGAACTGCGATTGCGTCATCTGCAAGAATGGCTGCAGAGCAGTACAGTGAGAGCAGGTAGGAGGCAACTCCTTTATCATCGATTCCGCGGAAACGCACGGAAAGTCCTCTGGAATGTTCATTCTTAAGACCTGCCTGGAAGAGACCGATGACGCCGCGTTTTGCCTCACCGGTACGGATCAACAGGATATTTGTCTTGCCGCTTTGAGAGGTCGGATTCTTCAGACCATCCACAAGCAGTTTGTCTGTCGGGATGATGGGAATACCCCTCCATGTCACGAAGGTTCCGCCTGCAATATTTACAACTACCGGCGGGACTCCCCGTTTTGTGCACTCTCTCTCGAAGGCGGCAATGGCACGGGGATGTGCAAGGAAGAAGGAAGGCTCCTTCCACACCTTTGTGATCAGTTCATCCAGATCATCCGGTGTTGGCGCACCATTTCTGGTCTGGATCCGCTGTGAATCCGCAATATTTTTCAAAAGACCGTAATCATCATTGTTGATCAGCTGGCTCTCCTGACGCTCGCGCAGAGACTCGATCGCCAGTCCCAACTGCTCCTGTACCTGATCGTATGGTACGCTGTATACATCCTCGATTGCCGTATTTACATTGATTATGGTGGAAATGGAATTCAGCCTGTATTCTCTTGGCTCCGTCTCATACTCCACATATCCTTCCGGGATAATGTCAGACTTCCTGGTCTGACTGCAGAGGACATCCAGCGGAGTCTCGCCTTCTACAACCTTGTTTACACGGAAGATGCCCGTCTCAAGTCCCTTGAATTCAAGGAACTTCGTGAGCCACTTCGGTGTCAACGAACCGAATTGCGGTTTCGTCTTCGTGACATTCGCCAGATTATACGCTGCGGCTGCTCCCAGAGCATTGATGCCTTCTGTCTTTGTCTCTTCTTTTGCCATGTTTCTTCCTCCATAGAATTTAATCTTACGACTGTTGCTTTTTTATCACGCAGTCGAATTGAAATGTATTTGACATGCTCAACTGAGCTTATGTCCCTGCTTTATGCTGTTAACCGGCTTTTACATTACGGCAAACCTCTCCATACACTATTACTACAGCCATCCACCTTCATTAGCGAAAATGATATCCTTCATGGCATCCATGCCGCCCTTCAGGTTGTACAGAGGCCCTTTATAACCTGCTTCACGCAGTGTATTGACTGCCAGGATACTCCGCTTCCCTTCTTTGCAGATGAAGGCGGTATCCTGCTCGGGATTCAGTTCCTTCTGACGTCTGGCCAGCTGACCTATGGGGATCACCAACGCCCCCGGGAACCGAACGATGGCACGTTCATGCGGTTCACGGACATCCACGATGGTAATAGGATCGCCCTGTTCGATCCGGTGAGCCAGTTCATTCGGCGTAAGACTCTCCACAGGAATTTCCGATTCATCCTTCTTTAAGCCGCAGAAATCTTCATAGTCGAAATCTTCAGGAGCAAAAATCGTCGGTTGGTCTCCGCAGAGCGGGCAACGACAGCTACGTTTTACCTCCAGAAAACGGGTTTGAAGCCCAAAAGTATCCACATTTAGAAGTTTTCCCGAAAGCGTTTCGCCAATGCCGATGATCAGCTTCAGCGCTTCATTTGCCTGAATGCTCCCGATAATGCCGGACAGCGGACTGATGGTTCCTCCCTCCGCACAGGTAGGTACAAGTCCCGGCTCCGGAGGCTCCGGATAAATACATCTCAGACACGGTCCGTCACCGTAACCAAGAACACTCACCTGACCTTCAAACTGGTAGATAGATCCGAAAATGAGCGGGATGCCGGACAACACGCAGGCGTCACTTATGAGATATCTGGTCTTGTAATTATCTGTACAATCGATCACCAAATCAAAGCCTTCGATCATGGAAAGTGCATTCTCCGCTGTAAGCTGCTGATGCACCGGGATCACATCGATACTCCGGTCGATATTCCTCACCGTATCCCTGGCGGAAGCCACCTTCGGACGCTTTACGTCTCTGGTACTGTGTAACACCTGGCTCTGCAGGTTTCCGAGAGAAACTTCATCCAAATCGATGATCTTCAATGTTCCGACTCCGGCTGCAGCCAGATACTGGATCACCGGCGACCCGAGAGCTCCTGCTCCGATCACGACCACTTTTGCTGCGCGTATCCTTTTCTGTCCCTTTACTCCGATCTCCCGAAGGAGGAGATGCTTGTTGAATCTCTCGATCTCTTTGTCGTCCAGTTTGATTTCTTTTCTTCGTTCATCGGAAATGATGCTCTTTTTTGCCCCGGAGCTTTCGCTTTCTACAGGCGAACCTCCTGCAATAAAGGGCAGAAGCAGAACCTCATGTACGCCATCCAGCGGCTCCGTATGTTTAGCGGGATCCGTAAAATCCCGGTTATCTGCATAAATCCGGATGAAATGTCGTAACTCGCCGCTCTCCTCAAAGAGTCCTTTCCCTGTATCCGGATACTCCTCTGTAATCCTCCGGAGTATCTCGCCTATGGTATTTCCCTGTATTTCCGTCTCGGCAGTGCGTCCGAAGAAGGTACGCAGTGTCGCTGATATGATCACCTTCATATCCTGTCTCCCCTATATTTTTTTCATCCGGCGAAAGTACGCAAAAATATGTATGTTCCGCTAACTCACTACCGGTTCAGTCTTCGAAACGCAGTTCCCTAACTGTTTTTTCGTTTCGTTCCTTCAGCCAGGCACGGATCCCGCAGAGTTTTCCGTCCGTAACCGAAAGGATCAGATAATACAGCTCCGGAAGCATCATCCGGACATCTTCCTCCGAAGGAACAGCCTGCCCGTCCGGATGAGAATGGTAGAATCCCTGCAGCACATATCCTCTCTTCCCCTGCTCCATCTCATGCCGGAATATGGTAAGCGGATCGATCCCATAATGTGTTTCTTTCCTGTCACTTACATTTTCTGCCCGAATGGATTCTTCGATCATGAGCTTCCCATCCCCCTCAGTTCGACAGAAAAGAAGCCCGCAGCATTCCTGTGGATATGCTTCTTCGGCATGCTCCCGGATCTTACGATATACTTCCTCTGTGCCCATAATCCCTTCCATTTATTCCCGGCTTTCTTCCACAGCACGTATGAAATCCCGGATCAGATCTTCCTTATCCTCGATTCCCACACTGACGCGGATCGTATCCTCGAAGACACCGGCCGCCTCCCGTTCCGCCACAGCAGAGTGAATGTAGAGAGTCGATGCCGGGTGGATCACCAGTGTTCGAATATCTCCGATATTGCTGGCGATCATTGCATACTTCAAACCATTTATGATACGAAAAGCCCGTTCTTTCGAACCACATCGGAAGGTCAGGATCCCACCGCCAAGTCCGCTCAGTTCCTTCTCCACATATGCGTGAAACGGGTGGGATTTCATGGTGAGATAATTCACGGTAATATCCGGTTCTTCAGCCAGGGCCCTGGCCAGCGCATCCGCATTTTCACAGATCCGCTCCATCCGAAGACCTAATGTCTCTATCCCAATATAAGAGAGAAATGCATTCATCGGCGCCATACACCCACCGAGGTTCTCCCACAGATCTGTCCGCAGGCGGATAAGAAATGCCCTGCCGCCATATTTCCGGAATTCCGAAAGAGCGGTGTGTCTCTCAAAGTTCCAGGGGAATCTTCCTCCGTCAATGATGATGCCGCCTATGGAATTCCCACCGCCGTTAATATACTTCGACGTAGAATGGATCACCACATCCGCCCCCAGTTCGATAGGATGCGTAAGATAGGGGGTTGCCGTCGTTGAATCCACAAAGAGCGGTATCCCCGCCCGGTGCGCTGCCTCTGCCGCCGCCGGTATATCCAGAACGGTAAGGGAAGGGTTACTGATCAGCTCACCAAAGATCACCCTGGTCCGATCGGTGATGGCTCCTTCCAAAGCTTCCTTCGTAAGTTCCTTTAGATAAATGGTGTGGATCCCCAGCTTCTCCAGATCATGAAAGAGCGCCAGCGTCCCACCATACAGTCCGCTTCCGGCTATGATCTCATCACCGCTCTCACAGACTGCAAGGAGCGCTGTGGAGATCGCTGACATTCCGCTGCTGCAACAGACCGCCCCCACGCCGCCCTCCAGTTCACTCAGTTTCTGTTCGAAGGCAGTAAGAGAAGGATTTCCGATCCGCGTGTAGGCGTACCCCATACGCTTATGCTGGAACACTTTCTCCAGTTCCTCCATACTTTCATACCGGAAAGCCGTCACCTGCGAAATCGGCGGGAGGATCTCCCGCTGTCCAAAGCCGGACCCCGTTTTCCCGTGAAGTAGTCTTGTATTGAATTTCTCCACTGCCTTTTCGTTCACTTTTTACGTTCCCCGCTGTTTTTTCAGCCGCCTGTGCGACGATACGATACTGCATATCCTTTACGTAGGTCATATCACATAGAAATCCCAGTCTTTACCGGCCGATCTTGATTTACACTGATCCGCAAATTCCCTGAGCGTAAGTCCTGATGCATATTTATTAAGATTCGAGTTGATCTTCTCCCAGAAGCAGCCATGCACCACAGGACGAAGTCCGCCTTCATCCTCCTTCAAATCCATATCGGCAAGGATATTCATATCCAAAGCATTCAGCACATCCGAAAGCGTTATGCTCTCCGGCGAACAGGCCAGTGCATAACCACCACGGAGTCCCTTCTGTGCCGTGATAAATCCTGCCTGCCGAAGCAGCAGCAATATCTGTTCCAGGTATTTGTGGGATATATGCTGTCGCTCTGCAATATCCGGTGCAGATACACTGGAACCGTTCTCACCATGGATCACAATGTCCGTCAGGGCGATCAATCCATACTCTACTCTGGTCGATACTCTCATCCTTTTCCCCCTTTCCTTTTGATTCTGTGATCATTTCCGCCGGTCCTTTTTAATCTCCTTATTTATTTGATCTCAGGACCGTTTCCATGTCCCCCCCACTTACAATGCCGTCTCAGCATAACACCATTTACCTACTATGTCAATAGGTATTATGAAGAATGTTAATGCCCACAAATAGAAAAGAGACCCCTGTCATCATGAGGTCTCTTCTCTATTTGTTCTCGATAATATGATCTTACTCCGCCTTATAAACTACATCATCATTATAAAGAATTGATTCAATCTTTTCAGGCTCAACAAGGCGATTGAAAACAATCTCAACGCCATTAGCCTTCCCTAAAGACGTGTAATAATTCTTAGTTTCCACATCGCATACATGGGTGACACCCTGAAATTCATAATTCCTCTCATCTACAAGATATGAGGTCCCATCCTTATAAACAATTTCCAGCCGATACATACCGTCCATCAAACTGATCATCTCATCTTCCGAGTCTGCCTTTAGAAACATGGAAATTGGAGATACAGTTATTTTTGCCCCATCTGCACTTCGTAGTTCCTTCTCTGCAAGCGGTTCCGGTAAAGATATGATCATCGGATCTCCAATGTAGGTCCCATCCAAACCATCCACCAGAAGTACCGGTTCACGTTGATCACCAGCGCCAATGTCATCTCCGTCATAAATCATATAAACATAGCAATACAGGCAATCCTTCGTACTTTTTTCTTCATCCACATAGATATAATCATAGTAATTTTCGAATACCACACGGAAATCATCAAAATAAGATGCGCCCTTTCCAATCTGTGTACTCCAATCATATATAAGACAGTTCACTCCTCCTGGTTTTTCAAGCGTATACTCCATCACCACCGCATTCTGATCACAGACCGCGTTCTTTATCGTAAGAAGTGTTCCATCCGGGAGTGTCAATTTCTGTACTTCCGGTGAAATGTTATCGCCTACCAGTTCACTTGCCTTCTCCGGTTCCGGCTCCACATACTCTCTCTTTGGGTAGGTATAGGTATACTCCCTTCCGATCTCTTCATCCTTCACGGTCAGTTCTGTGGATTCTACATTCTCACGTCCTGATGTCCCCCACAGTCTAGAGAACAGTTCTCCATCCATTGCGGCATTTACCACCAACGGCGTACCGACTATCGTAATACCCGCAGCCGCAATAGCCGTTTTCCACGTTACGGCTCTAACCACACGGCCCGCATTCCTGTATTCCTTCATTATGCGTTTCTTATTGCTCCTATACTCTTTTGAAAATTCATGCTGAGTATCCATCTGATCGAATTCTTCAACCGTTATACCGAATGAATCCGTACTGATTTCCTTCATACTCATCCTCCCCCTTCCCTGTTTTCTTTTGGTGTTCAGGTACAATCTGCACTAATGTTAAAACCTTCGGCTTTTTCTGCGTGGGAATATATACATCCTTCTGCTCTTCCCGCATCCGGACCAGTTTTTTCTTTGCCCGTTCATATCTTTTTCGGACATTCACTTCCGAAATCCCAAGGTGTTTCGCGGTTTCTCTTACTGACATATTGCGTCCGGCGATACACAGGACTACCCTCCGATAATCCTCGGACAGCTGTTTCATGTGATCCAACAGCCATTCGTGTTCTTCCGCCCCCTGCTCAGATTCGTCCAATACAGCCTGTTCAAACAATTCATCATCATTCGACAGACAGATCATTTCCTGTGATTTTCGACGTTCATTGAAAAGATCAATGGCTGCATTTCGAACCACGGTAATGATATACCTTTTGCACTCTTCAGATTCCGGATCCTGAAAAAATGTCTCCCGTTTCATCAGCCGCAGGAAAGAATTCTGGACGGCATCCTCAGCCAACCCTGCATCCTTCAGGATGCGATAGGCATAACCATACATTTTCTGTTCATACAGCCTGTAACAGCTTTCAATGAATCGTATGGAGTCTTTTTTATGCTTCATGTCCATACCTCCCTGGTTATCCATAACTATATGATCGATTAATAAAGAAAACCCTGAAGCGCTCCCTTAATGGTCTTCTCATCCATATAGACTTAAATTCTGACCAGATTGTGACACCTCCCACAAAAAAAGCCAAATATTCACCGTTACTTTTTTATGATATCGTTAAGGGTGCTGATCGCCTTCCCGACATATTTATCTTTATGAACAAATATCTGTGAATAGATCGGGAAGGGATTTCCTTTCCAGTCCAGTCTTTTCAGGCTTCCATTATCCACTTCCTTTACTGCTGTCATGTCCGGAATAAAAGCAATGCCGAGCCCATTGGCCGCAAACTGCTTCAGGACCTCCTTGCTGCTCGTCTCGATCAGCGGATTCGGGTCCATGCCGCACTTTGATAGATCTGTCAGGAGCATGTGCCTGAAGCTGCAGTTATGCCCGGTCAGCAGCAGCGGATAATCGGACAGGTCCTTCTCTTTTATCTCCTTCCCCGCAAGCGGATGATCCGGTGAAACAAAAAAGCCGAGAGACTCCTCCTTCTTATACAGCATTGTCAGTCTGTCATCCTCCATATACGGGTTCAGGGTATATACCATATCCAGCTCCCCTTTTTGGAGCATGTCAGGAAATGTTTCATGTGTTATGAAGGTAAGCTGAATATCCATTCCCGGAGCCGCCTTCTTATATTCCATTAAAATTTCAGGTACGCGATTATAACATAAAGATTCGGATACGCCGATCTTTAATACCCCTGTCGGTTCTTCCTCATCGGATATTTCAAGATGTATCTCCCGTTCCAGCTGAAGCATCCTCTCGGCGTAGGTTATAAGTCTCTCGCCCTGAGGCGTAAGAACAATAGTCTTTCCCAATCTGTCGAAAAGCTGACATTCAAGCTCTTCCTCCAGCTGTTTGATCTGCGTTGTCACGGTAGACTGTGCATAACCCAGGCTGCTGGCCGCTGCCGAAAAGCTCCTCAGTTCCGCGATTTTTAAAAATGTACTTAGCTGTGTTATCGTCATACCAAAACCGCCTCTCATACTGTATTCATCCCGGCGTCCTTTCCCGCCCGGTTCCTGCACATCCGATATATATCTGAAAGTCAATCCAGCCCGGAAATGACACTTCGATTTTATTGAATGTTTTTATCATTTATTTCAATTTTACAGATGTGTGATCCGGCGTTATTATACTATCATCCTGATAATTCCGCAATCCCTAAATTACGGAATGAAGGTATTCCGCCGCATATACATTTATGATATGCCCGACCGGACATTTGCCTGATATCCTGAAACAAGTGCAAGGAGGAAATACATATGAACGAATTATGCATGATCATCAAGGAAACCGTACAGCCGAATTTCAGAAATATCCGTACGTCTATAGAAACTTATGACAGAAATGCGCTATGCGTGGGCGCACCATGCTGGAGATGGGTTTATCACGCTCTGCATTCTGCAGATAAATGGTTTATCAATCCCTTTGAATACGAGGAGCCTGCCTTCCATCAGGAGGGAATGGATAATCCCGAAAATCCGACAGATGTAGTTTTGTCTGACGAAGACCTGTTAAGGTATCTCGATGAAATAGAAAAAAAGACCTTATCCTATCTGGATTCACTGACGGATGAGATGCTGTATGAAAAACCGGAAAATTGTAAATATACCAGAATGGAGCTGGTATTAAGACAGTACCGGCACCTTTCTTTTCATACCGGTATGTTAAACGGACAGACCGCTGTTGCTACGGGACATTTTCCTGTCTGGGTTTCCGAAATGGACAAATATGTCGATGACGGGGTATTATTCGGGCGCTACAGAGCAGGCCGTAACAATGAGGATCCGACGTCCTCACGTAGTGGTAAATGAGCCTGCATCCGCTTTTTGCATGACCATCCGGTGACAGGATCATATTATGAAAGCAGGGGGGCGCTGATGTCATTTTCAGCGACTGACCACTTTCAGTCTCTAATCCAGACATTCCCCGGTCTGTTTCGCGGATCCCAGGTGACAAATCCTATGGGTTCTCCATCAATACATGTAACCAGCCCGTACTTATCTGCGATTTCAGGATTATCATAAAAGAAATCATCCGATTTGCCTCCTCAAATCCCAGCGCTTTCTTATAGATACTTTTCTTCATATTCTTCAAGAGGAATCGGTTTACTGTAGTAGTAACCCTGAATGACCTCGCAACCAAGGTCACGCAACCGGTCAATCTGTATGCGGCTTTCTGCTCCTTCGGCAAGACAGACAAACCCAAGTTCTTTTGCAAGGGTGATTATATGCCGCAGAAGGATAATGTCTTCTTTACAATCAGCATCATCTGCGATCTTGTCGACAAAGCTCTTGTCAATCTTTAAAGTATCGATCGGCATCTGTGTCAGAAGCGACAGTGAAGAATAACCTGTTCCAAAGTCGTCCATGGATATTTTATACCCGCGATCACGGAGCTCCCGCAAAACAGATAACATGCGGTCCATATTATCGTATGTGGCGCTTTCAGTAAGCTCAAAATCTAAAAGGTGATGGTCAACCCCATAGGAATCGACAATGCCTGTAAGTTTATCTACAAGGTGTTCATCATACATGCGGCTTCGCGAAAGATTCACCGAAATCGGATAAAGAAGTTTTCCCTCCTTTTTCCAGCGTTCCATGGTCTTACAGATTTTATTCAAAACAAGATCATCAATTTTTTCAATAGTGCCGTCTTTTTCAAAAAACGGAATAAATCTGTAGGGCGATAGAAACTCCTTGTTTTTGTAATTCCAGCGGATAAGCGCTTCGGCACCCTTTATCTTTTCCGTCGAAATACTAATTTTGGGCTGAAGATACACGACGAATTCATCCTGTTCTAACGCCGTTTCCACATAGGCCTTTATGTAATTACCCCACGAAAGGTCGTCATGCATTTTATCTGTGAAGAAAACCACCTCCATTCCCTTTAGATCTGTACACAGCGCCTGAGCCATCTTGGCTGCATCTGCAACTCTGTTTCCGGACAGCATTGCACGCCGCATAGGAACAACTCCGCACTTGTAATAGACTTTATAATTGGGATCTTCTTCCAACACAGATATTTTTTCAAATAGATCCAGAAGCTTTTGTTTCAGTTCCGGCTCCGGCATATCTTTAATGAGCATTGCAAAATTATCATTATGACACCGCGCACTTGCATAGACGAAATCCGCTTCATTCAATGCTTTTACCGTATTGCTCAGAACCCTGTTGGCTGCTATGTGTCCGTATGCTTCATTTATTACGCGGAACTGCTTTATGTCAAAATGTGCGAAGGCATAATCATAGATCTCTCTGTTTCCGGGCATTTCCAGAAAGGCCACAAGATGACTCCAGTTATAATGTCCGGTTATCGGATCTGTAAATGCCATCCTGTATAACTCATCTTTGGGAAAATGATCATGATCATCGTTTATAACATACTTCGCCCTGTCGTTATAAAGCTTGCATTCATGCAGGATCCTGAATTTATTATAGCTGTGAAAAACACTGATCACTTCAGGTTCTTCTTCTATGCGTAAATCGCTGAAGAGTCTGTGTGCATTATCTTCCCGGGCAATCTCCTCAAATAAACTCCTGATAAAAGGAAGACTTATCTCTGCATCATCATCAATTTCGATTGAATAATAAAACGCCGCATCAAGCTCTATAGATTTCATTTCAGTCGGATAATCGATGCAGGGATCACCGCTTCTGAATTCAATGCCTATAACCTCTTTCTGCAATTGACGGGAAAAAAAGACACCGGGCCAGTCATATGTACCAAAGGAGTCAGCGTATTTTTCTACTAATGGCGGAATCACACCTTTATAGAAAGACACTATGTCCTCCTTTGAAGCATCTATGTAATATAATGTTCTTTTGGGTTTATACAGCTGATTTAGTTTGTTGATGAACATATTATTCTCCAATATCTTAAACTAAGATCCAATCACATCCGGACACTCTGCCCCCTGCAGGTTCACTCGTAATTTCATCCATGACTGTTTGCGGAATCATTATATGACCCGATCGCTTTCCTTAATTTTATATTTAACGCCTGACAATTACAAGTCTTCTCTTGGCATTTCACCGGTAAAAAATGCGCCCCTGTCGAGGCGCATTTCAAACAAATCATAGCGTTTTTGCAGTCAGGCAAGAAACCAAAAGAACAGCCACAGGGAGTCAAAGTTTTCTCAGAATACTGTCAGATCTTTGATCACTTCCCCGGCGATTATCAGCCCGGCAACGGACGGCACGAAGGCCACGCTGCCGGGGGTGCTTCTGCGTGATGTGCCGGCAGTTTCATCCGGAAAACCGTTTTCTCCGGGAGTAAGCGCTTCTTCGGTCGAGTAGACCACCTTCAGCTTATCTATGCCTCTCTTTCTGCATTCCCTGCGCATGACTCTGGCAAGAGGACATACTGTTGTATCATAGATATCCGCCACACGGAAAGCCGTAGGATCAAGCTTATTACCCGCTCCCATGGATGAAATGATCCTTGTCCCGGCCTCCTTCGCCTGCACGATCAGTTCAAGCTTCCCCGCAACCGTATCAATGGCGTCCACCACATAGTCATATTCGGAGAAATCGAACTGATCCCGGGTTTCAGGAAGATAAAATACCTTATGGATCGTGACCCTGCAGTCCGGATTGATATCCATTATCCTTTCCGCAGCCACATCCACCTTTGCCCTTCCTATAGTACTTCTCAGTGCTATTATCTGTCTGTTCAGATTCGACTCCGCCACTGTATCATTATCACATATATCCAAAGCTCCCACTCCCGAACGGGCAAGAGCTTCCACCACATATCCGCCGACGCCCCCGACTCCGAATACCGCCACACGGCTTCCGGCGAGTTTCTTCATTGCATCAGCTCCGAGAAGACGCTCTGTTCTTGTAAATTCACTCCCCATATTTATGCTCTCTCCGCTTTCTTACTTAAGCTTTTCCAAGTTTTCTTCATCAGGCTTTTCCCTGTCTTTTTTCTCAATGTGCCTTCTCACCAGCCACAGGATCAATAATCCCACCGCAGCTCCCGCACTGTCCACCCCCACGTCAAAAAGTCTTCCGGCGCGGCCGGGGACAAATATCTGGTGGATCTCATCGGTACAGGCGTAAAGCGCTGCAAAAATAAAACTGAGCAGATACCTTTGATATTTCTTCCTGTCGAAAACCGTTCCCTCTCCCAGCGCCCCGAAAAGCAGCACCGCAAGTACGGCATATTCCGACGCATGAGCGCCTTTTCTTATGGGGTAATCGATCTTATCAGCCCATTCAAGCTGCTCCTCCTCGGACATTTCTGAATAGCCCGATACAAAAATACTTCCGAGAAACCTCCCCACTCTATGACTGGTGTCAGATGATTCCGTACCATCTGCCGCAGAAAAACAGAATATGAGCAGCATCCATGCAAGAACCAGGATGCGCAGAAGCAGTGTGAGCTTTTTATCATTATCTTTCAACATTTCTCTCCTTAAAGCGGCTTTGTATCCGAACTATAAGTGAGCACGGTCAAAAAGTCAAGCCCGGCAGCTTTGATCCATTTTACGCACATAAGGCTTGCATCCGGATCCCGATATCTTTATACTTCAGAGTATATGTATCAGGCAATGTATATATTTCGCATTTTGAAACATTTTTGATGCATTTACCGGTTACAATATATCTGTCATGGGCCTTAAGGCAATCCTTATCCCGGGTCCGTGATCTGACATGATCGAAGGAAAAAAACAAATGCTGAAGATTCTCATCGTTGAAGACAAAAAACCCATATCTGACCTTATCCGCCTTAACCTTACCAAAGCAGGCTACAGCTGCACTGCGGTTTATGACGGCAAGGCTGCCGCAGATCTTCTGGAAGATCATGGTTTCGATCTGATCCTCCTTGATATCATGTTGCCCGAGATCAACGGCTATGAGCTGATGGACTATATCCGTCCCATGGGGATCCCGGTGATCTTCCTCACAGCAAAGGCCACTCTGGACGACAGGATGAAAGGGCTCACCTCCGGGGCAGAGGACTATATCGTAAAACCCTTTGAGATCGTGGAGCTTCTCGCCCGCATCAATATCGTTCTGAGGCGCTACAACAAGACCGAGACACGGCTCACCTACCATGATCTTACCATTGATGTCGAGAACCGCAGCGTTACCCGCGGAAATGACCCGATCGAGCTTACACCCAAGGAGTTCGATCTGCTTACCATGTTTGTCCGTAATCTCAACATCACCCTTTACAGAGACCGGATCTATGAAACCGTGTGGGAATCAGAGTGGATGGGTGATACCCGTACGCTGGATCTGCATGTACAGCGGCTCCGCAGAAAACTCGGACTGAAGGATTACCTCAAGTCTGTCTATAACACCGGCTACAGACTCGTCGACAGCCCGGAAATATCCGAAAGGAATTCTTAATCCGTTGAAATTCCGCTATAAAGTGATAATCCTGAATCTTCTGCTGCTCTCGCTCGCGACCGGTGTCGTGGGCTTTCTTCTGATGCGGCGGAGTTACCGTCTCACCATGGATACAGAGATCAAATCCGCCGTAACCGAAAACAACCTGGTACAGTCTTCCGTCGAGTACTCCCTGCTGGATGTCATCAATAAAAGCCGTTATGACCTTAAGGTAAGTCTCCCCGAGATCGGGCGTACGGTGTTCAGCGGCATGCTGTCCGGCGAGGAAGCCCTGATGCTGAAGTACGGTACGGAATATCTGTATCTGAGTGATGAAAAGGCCCTTCTTCCACCCGGTGAGCTCTTTGACATACCCGAAAATGCCAGAAAGAATTATCTGATCACGGAAAA
>Ga0310691_10000444_pt1 | contig 78722 bp, 59 predicted proteins | sample 176DNAGHGlowgp2_FD_203887 | JGI IMG/M metagenome (GOLD analysis project Ga0310691, IMG submission 203887) | Sheep rumen microbial communities from Palmerston North, Manawatu-Wanganui, New Zealand - 1766 DNA GHGlow gp2 (v2) (version 2) | ecosystem: Host-associated > Mammals > Digestive system >...
GAAATCTGCTTATAAGGGAATCGTTCCGCAAGAATACCTTGATTCAATACTGCAAGGAAGATGGGCTTCTAAGGTAAATAATCCTTTATGGACAACACTGGTATGCGAATTGGATGGATAACTGATCGGAACATCAAGCGTTTGCAGATCAAGATTTGAAGAGTACTACGGAGAAGGAGAGATCATATCCATCTATTTTCTACCAGAGTATATGCACAAAGGATATGGGAAGCAGCTTTTAGCAGCAGTAAATGAATTGTCTGAGTAGCAGACGATCACAGGCTGACAGGCGTAATATGATAAAAAGGTGGATAGCAATCGATCGATGTAGTATACTAACATGTAAGTTAATATAAAAGGATGGGATGCCCATGGATTTCATTATTTCTAGCGCAAAGATCAGGAAGGGCGGAAATGCCATTGTATACGACGCTGAAGCCTTGAGCGGTGTTAAGAAGATCGCTTCAAAAGTTGCAGGCGACATAAAGGCTGTCTTCGGAGCTGCCCCCAAACTTCTCGAAAATAAAGATGCTGACAGTCCGGTCTATGTCGGCACGATCGGTGATCAGCTCATCAGAAATCTCGGTGTGGATGTATCCGATATTGAAGGAAAGCGTGAGGTATATAAGATCGAAGTAAAAGACGGAAGCCTCATTATCACTGGAAGTGATAAGCGCGGAACAATATATGGTATGTTCAAGCTCTCAGAGATGCTCGGAGTATCCCCTTTTATCGACTGGCTTGATGTAAAGCCTGTAAGGATCAGTGAATTCAAGATCCCTAAAGATTATTGCATGATCTCAAAAGAACCTTCTGTAAAATTCAGGGGATTCTTTATTAATGATGAATGGCCGGCATTCGGAAATTACTGTAACAAGAGGTTCGGAGGCTTTAATGCCAAAGTCTATGAACATGTTTTCGAGCTCCTGTTAAGACTTAAGGGAAATTATATGTGGCCTGCTATGTGGTCAGCAATATTCCCGAATGACGGACCCGGACTTGAAAACTGCATTCTTGCGGATGAACTCGGCGTTGTCATGGGAATGAGCCATCACGAGCCATGCTTAAGGCAGGGTGAGGAATATAAGTATTTAAGAGGACCTAAATCGGTCTATGGAGATGCCTGGAATTTTCTTACAAATGAGAAGGGCATCACAAGATTCTGGAAAGACGGATTGAAGAGGAGCGGCAAATTTGAGAACGTTATTACCGTAGGTATGAGAGGCGAAGCTGACACCGCGATAATGGGCAAGGAGGCAACCCTCAAAGACAATATCGATCTTTTGCGTAAAGTTCTCAAGACACAGAACAGGCTTATCAGGGAAAATGTTAACGCGAACCTCGATGAAGTGCCGAGAATGCTGGCGCTGTATAAGGAAGTCGAGCCGTATTTTTACGGTGACGACAAGACGGCAGGACTCATGGATGATCCTGAACTCGAAGGCGTTACATTGATGCTGTGTGATGATAATCACGGCAACTTAAGGACCGTTCCGACAAACAAGATGAGAAGTCACAAGGGCGGATACGGTATGTATTACCACTTCGACTATCACGGACTTCCGGTGTCATTTGAATGGTTTAATACAACTCACCTGACAAAGGTCTGGGAGCAGATGACGACAGCATATGACTTCGGAATAAGAGATCTCTGGATAGTTAATGTCGGTGATATATTCAGCAACGAATATCCTCTCGGATATTTCCTCGATCTCGCATACGATTTTGACCGCTGGGGAACAAGTAATTCCTGTAGCGCTCACGAATATACCAAGCTCTGTGTGGAGCGTAATTTCAAAGAAAAGATCACATCACAGGAGCTTAAGAAATGCGTTGAACTTCTGGAAGGATACACAAGGATAACTTCAGCCAGAAGAACGGAAGCAATGAACGATCAGGTCTATGCCCCGTTCGAATACAGTGAAGCATTTAACACACTTGTAAAATGTGAGAAGCTCATGAGTGATGCTGATAAGCTTTTGAACAAACTTAAAGGCAACACGAGGTATTCTTTCTACGAACTAATCTGGCTGCCTTTGACGGCAAACTTAAACGTTCAGAAGATGTGGCTTCTTACGACACTTAATCACGGTTTTGCAGCGCAGGGCAGCACATATGCCATGACGCTCGCAAAGAAGGTTGAAGAATGCATCGCTTACGACAGAAAGATAGTGGATGAACTTCATAAGATCGCAAATGGAATGTGGTATGGCATGGGCTTATCCGAGCATATTGGTTTTAACGACTGGTGCGAAGAAGGATGCAAGTATCCTGTGGTTCATACTTTCGAGCCTGCGAACAAAGAAAGACTCATAGTATCCGTTAAGGGAAGTAACCAGTATTCGGAAGGCAAATTCTGGACCGGTATTGTTCCCGTTGCAGATGCTTTCCTGGACCCGTCAAAGGATGAAGCTGAGCTGATACTTAGCACGGCAGGTGCTCCCGTTGCTCATTTCAAGGTCGAGAATCCTAACAGCTTTATCAGCGTATCTGAAGCAGAAGGCATAGTAAAGCCTTATGCTTTGAAGGTGCTTAAGGTAAGGCTCGACAGGAAAAAGTACAAGAAGACAAAATGCGTACCTGAGATCTGCATTCATTGTTCTGACGGAAATGTTGTTGTGAAGTTCCCTGTCAATACGCTGGCAGATATCGGTGCAGGCAGGAAGCCTGACGGAGTGTACTACTGGTGCGGCAGGAAGATCGACATGAACGAGAAAGTCATTGATGCTCCGCTCCATAAGAGATCATGGCCTGGCAGCATTGACTGCATGGATTATATCTCGATAGAAGCAAAGAATTTCTACAGCAAGACTGATTCATCCAAGGGCGGATTCAAAGTAATAGAAGATTATTCCAGAGGCTTTGATGCAGTTAAGGCATATCCGCAGGATGTTATCTTCGGAAGAAGCGGGAAAGATAGCCCGAAGCTGACTTACAAAGTGAATGTTCCTGTTAAGGGTAATTACACGATTACATTCTGTGTAAATCCCAGTAATCCTTATTCAAGGGAAAATGAGATATTTTTCGGAGTAAGCACAAACGGCGGCAAGATGAAGAAGATCAATATGATCCATCCTTATTTTGCAGTAGGCGACGGCAATCCTTACTGGTCTTTGGGAGTGCTTCAGAATAAGCGTGAGATAGATGTGATAGTAACACTCAATGAGGGAATAAATGACATCAATGTCTTCGCGCTCGATCCGAATTTTGTCCTTCAGAAGCTGGTTATATTCAAAGCAGAAGAGTATCCTGCAAGATCTTATCTCGGACCTGAAGAGACATTCAGATACACAGGCTCATAAGACTTCTTGATAGTCTTTCCGGTACAAATCATAAACTGTTAAAATAAACATGAGATAACAATATAATTCCTGTAATTACCGATCAAGAATGCGGTATACGGCATCTTCATATTCAGAATACTTCTTTGCTTTCAGAAGTTTCTTGATGTCGCGTTCGCTGCCTTCGAACTGCGATTGCCAATAAGACCACAATTCTCTCATTTTGTAGATGACATTGATATCAGGTGACATGATCTTCTGATATTCGTGATAGAGGGTATCGTGGAACATTTTGAATTTGGCAAAGTCAGTTTCTTGTATAGTGCCTTTAAGCTTTCCTGCAAGAGACGGATCTGCGATAAGTCCTCTGCCTAACATCACGGGATCAAGATCTGTGCCGAATGTGCTCTTCATCTCATCGTAATCATAGACAGAATAGATGTTGCCGTTATACACAAGAGGGCATTTTGAATGTTCCAAGGAGTATGCGAAATATTCCTTGCGCGGTTCGCCCTTATAAAAGTCGGATCTTATCCTCGGGTGCACGATCAGTTCATAAACAGGGTATTGGTTGAAGATGTCTATGAGATCATAGAACTCATCCGGATTAAAGTAGCCGAGCCTTGTCTTTATTGATATCTTCATTCCGTCAGATTCAGAATAAGAGTAGATGTCATCTAAGAATCTTTGAAGTTCAAGAGTATTCGGCAGGAATCCGGCGCCCTTACCCTTTGCACATACGGTTCCCGAAGGGCATCCGAGATTAAGGTTTACTTCCGTGTAACCCATAGTTTTAAGCTCCTGCGCCCCTTCAATAAAGTGATTTGACCTGCAGGTGAGAAGCTGTGGGACAAGACATATGCCGGTGTTGTGATCCGGGATCAGATCTTTTCGCTCACGAGAAGTGATGGGACACTTTTCGGATGGAGAGATAAAAGGTACAAAATATTTATCTATATAGCCGTAGAGTCCGTTGTAAGCATTGCGGAAAATGTAATTTGTAATGCCTTCAAGCGGGGCAAAATAGATCTTCATTTGATTATGGATTCCCTTCACGATTAACCTTTTGATATACTCTTTAAGTTATTGCAACAAATATACTATTTCAATTGTATTTAGTACAGAAGCTATATTAGGGGTATTCTGTCTATACATAAGGGGGCAATTACATGAGCGGCAAGAAAATTGCGGAAGTATCATTGGTCGTATTCTTTCTTTGCGCTGTGCTGGCGGTATTTGTAGTGTACTATATGCATTCTGATGCAGCGCGCGCAGAAGAGATCGGAGCATATCTGAACTACAAGTACGGAGTTACAGTCGATGAAAATGAGGGCGTTAACATTGAAGGTAATGAATTCTCACTTGTTACTTCGGATAACGTTTTTGTGTGTGGTACATGCGATTATTTCGGTGACGTGCTCACGGAATCTTATGTGAATTACTACTACGCTGATGAATGCGTTGGGCATATAAACGAGACGATCGGCGATTGTTTTTCTGACTGCGTGATCGTTTATGACGGTTTACAGCTCTCCGAATTGGGATCTTTACCAGTTGATACCGGTTCGATTGATTCCTATGACGGATATGTTGCAGCAACTAAGACTGCATGGGAGAATGCCCAGGAGCACAAATATTACTATAAGATCAGCATCAGGGTATATGTCAGGGAGTCTGATCACCAGACACCTGACCAGCTTGAAGATGTAAACAATGCGATCGCAAGATTGCAGGATAATGGAGAGTATTTCGACGTTTTCTTCTTTACAGTTCCTGATGATCTTTTTGATCTCCATAAAGAAAAAGGAGTCTATGTCTATTTCAAAGGCGGAATAATGAAAGAATTGGAAGAAGGTCAGGACAAGGCTACATGCATTGAACTGGAACATCTGGTTACTGATCTGAATGGAAGCGTGGGTCAATATACCCAGTGGGATCGCTAATTCGTAATAGACCGTGTATATGTAAACCAGTTCATTTCACTTTAACTATATAAATCTGACATTTAATTGATGCTGATTTGATGTTTTATACTCATACAATTTAGACAATACGCTTTATGGGGAAAATCAGGAGAAGCACTAAATGAAAAGATTAAAGATAATATCAGCAGCGCTCTGCATCTTAATTCCGTTAGCCGGCTGCTCTGTTAATAACAAGGCTCCTGCCGGTGAAGGTGCTGCTCCGGACACTTCCGCTACTGACATAGAAGCTTCAACTCACCAGGTAACTGTAGAAGATCTTACGAGAAACGTTATATCGAGTGGTGAGATCGATTATATAAGTTCGTGTCCAAAGCTTATCGTTGATGGTGCTGAAGCTACGGAGATAAATACTGCTATCAGTGAACATATCACAGAGGCGTATCCTCTTATATACGACGAAGGATATGTTGATGGTTATGAGACCTTATATAAATGGGGTGTAAAGAATAACACTGTATCCATCGTTGTTTATGCGGTTTCTGTCTCCGAAGATTATTACACCGTTGAGGTATACAATTATGATCTTGATACTCTGCGCCCTTTGGAAGATACAGAGGTTGCAAAGCGTCTTGGCATGACTGATGAAGAGTTCTTCAATAAGACGGCCGAAATCATCACTGAGCGCTATGGTGATGTAAGCGATATCGATGTTGTGAAGAGTATCGAACAGATCGATTACTACAATATCACCCCTTACGTTACGCCTGAAGGTAATCCCGGAGTTGCTGCATATATCTATTATGCTCAAGATTCCCAGTTCTGCGGAATGGAGAGTATGAGGTGCTTTGACCTCACAAAAGATCATTCTGACAGTCAATAATTTCCTTATTGGAATTCCTGTGAAAAATCTGCCGGCCCGTCTTAACTGTTTTTGTTAAGGCGGGCTGGTAGTTTATGGGGTGCTATGACTCAACAATAAAGGGTCGGAAACGAAGTTCCCGGCCCTTTATCTTTTGGGGTGTTTATGTAGTCTTATGCGACTTTATCTCTTAATGATTCGAATGCCTTCATGGCAACCTGCTTTACGTTCGGATCAGTCTCTGTAAAAGCGAGCTTTTTGATGTACTCTTCGCAATGCTTTGCCCTGATGGCTGCTGCTGATTCACATGCTGTTGCTCTTACCATTGCGGACTTATCTCTGAGAAGCGAGATTAAAGCCATTCCAGATTCATAACTGGGGATCATGCCAAGTGCGATAGCTACAGTTACTCTGATGTCTTCGCTCTGATGATTCACATACTTGGTGATTGAATCAAGTTTTTGCTTTGAACCTGCCTTCAAAATCTTTTCTTTTAAAATGTCAGTAAGTGCCATAGTAAGATCCCCCTTTCTGTTTATTTCTAATTCTATTATAGGTTTGAGATTGCAAAGGGATAATCAACGTATTATTAAATGTCTGTGAACACTTTGCATAAAGGTTAAAGCGTTTTGATAAAACACTTGCTTTTCGGACTTTTTGCTACATAAAACGGACTGATATTTGTGTCAGTTCACAAGGCGATTTCGTTAAATGTTTGAATGAAGTTCACAGGAATTAAACATACTCATTGAATCTGTTTTGTATAATGCAAATATGAGAAATAATAAGGTAAATCATATAAATCTGCTTTGATATAATTCAGATAATAAGTGACGCGACCTGATAGTTAGGTTCTGCTCATTGATACAGGTGGGAGATTCTTAAATGAACAATCGCATAGCTATATTCACAAACGGTTTCAGTAACGAGTTTGTTGAACATATAGTTACAGGCATACAGAGAAAGGCACAGGAAGACAGTATTGATCTTTTTGTGTTTGTCACGTATTGCAGCCCGGGCGATCATGAACTTCAAAATAAATGCCAGCTGAACATTTTCCATCTCCCTGATCCCGCTGCTTTTGACGGCGCGATCATGCTTACTAACACTTACAATTTTCCTGATGAACAGGAACGTGTATGTGCCCGCTTTCAGAGATCCGGCGTGCCAATGCTTTCTCTTGAAGTTGAAGTCCCGGATATGTCCTGCATCAAGACTGAGAATTATAACGGTGTAAGAGAGCTGGCGCTCCACCTGGTTGAACACCACAATGCGAAAAAGATCATTTACGTAAATGGAGTTGACAGTAATGTTGAGAACCTGACCAGACGCCAGGCGCTGGTCGATGTGCTTAAGGAACATGGCCTTGAACTCTATGAAGAATTTCATTGCGATTTTGGTTTCTATACTTCCTACACGGAAATGAAACAATACTTGAAAGACGGCAAGGAACTTCCTGATGCCATTGTTTGCGCAAACGACAACATGGCACTTGGAATTAATTTTGCCTTAACCGAAGTGGGTTACAGTGTTCCTGATGATGTCCTTTTGACAGGTTTTGACATGTCAAAGGACGGACAGCACACATTCCCGATCATTTCTACTGTTTCTAGAGGCTGGGAGACCTTTGGAGAAAAAGCTTACGAAAAGCTTAAGTATCAGATCGCAAATCCGGATGAAAGATTTACTGAAGAATATCATTCCTATTTTGTTCCTTCGGAAAGTTGCGGCTGCCCCGCATCTGAGGAAGCCATTAAGAACCGCTTTAATGCTATCAGAAACTCTTATTTTGAAAACCTTCAGATGAGTATCATGGATATCTTTTTCATGGGCCTTCAGGTTCCGTTGTCTTTTGCGGTAAAGAAAGAGGATTTCTATGAAAAGGGAATACTCAGTGTCTCTGATATTCCCCAGCTTGGTAAAAACTATTGTCTTTGTACAGAGCCTGAGTTTTTTGAGATGAATGATGAACAATACCCTGAAAGGATCAGAGGTTACAGTTCTAACATGGATATCCTTTATGAACTCCGGGACGGTGAGAGATTTGCCCCGAGACATTTTGATTCAAGAGAACTTTATCCCGGCTATGTTCATGAAGAAGGCAAATCAAATCTATATATTTTTGCGCCTCTAAATTATCTGAATTTCATTATCGGTTACATTGCGATTAAGAATACGCCGATGTTGCTTTACAATCTTGGCTTAAGCAGATTCATTAAGAGTATGAATACACTGCTTTTCAGTATGCGCCGTCATATCTTCTCTGACCGTGTTAACAAAGAATTGAAGAAGATCTACATGACTGATGCGCTTACCGGTATGTATAACCGTACGGGATGCCAGAAGGTGCTTTACGAATACATCACTTCGAGAAAAGAGAATAACGAGAAGTCGATCCTTGTTTTCGCTGACATCGACAGAATGAAGACGATCAATGATGTATACGGACATCTTAACGGAGACCTTGCTATCAAAGCTACCGCCGAGGCCTTTAGGACTCATTCTCCGAAGGAATGGCTGTTCGGAAGATACGGCGGAGATGAGTTTATTGCGGTAGGTCCATGTCCTGATTCGACCGATGATCTTATCCATCAGATTTCCGAATCTATGAGCAAGGATTTCAAGGCGCTGAATCTGTCATTCGTACTCCACGCGAGTATCGGTTATGCTTTTATCGAACCCGGTGATGATTCGACGATCGATGATTATATCGACCGTGCCGATAAGTACATGTATAACGAAAAAGAAAAGTACCACAAGTATATAGATTCGCTCAATCAGAAGAGGGACTGATTTAATTCACTGATTAAGTGTTATACTTACACAGATGCCATTCAGGCACAAATTAATCAGGAGAGTTGAACAGATGAAAAAAGTAATCATTGTCGGAGGCGGTATCTCCGGAATGACGGCGGGCATTATCCTGCAAAACTCAGGCTTTGAGACTGAGATCTATGAAAAGAATCCCGTACCCGGCGGAGAGCTTACAGGATGGAAGCGCGAAGGCGTATACATCGATAACTGCATCAACTATATTATGTGCAGTAAAAAGGGAAGTGCCATGAATGAGCTTTGGCACGAGATCGGAATGCTCGACGACAGCGTCAGGATGTATTCCAAGGACCGTTTCTTCACATATAAGGGACATGGTGGAGAGATCACTTACTGGAGAGATAAGGAAAGAACAAAGCGCGAGATGCTTGCTTTATCGCCTGAAGATAAGGATGCTATCGAGAAGTTTTTCGAGAACGTAACAAGAGCAGAGTCCATGATCATGCCTCTCGACAAGCCGATGGACAAGATGGGTCCCAGAGACTTCATGAAGCTCGGTGATTTCGTTAAGAACGTCCCTGCCGCACAGAAGGCATACAAGGGCGTAAGCGTTAAGGATCTTGGTGACAGCTTCAAGAATCCTGTCTTAAGAAGCTCTGTCATGCTCACACATCCTGAGACGACACAGGCTTATTCATTCATTATGTCTTATGCGATGGTTACATCCGGAAGCGGTGATATTCCTGAGGGCGGCTCATTGGCAGCTGCATTGAGGATCGCTGACAGATATAAGCAGGCTGGCGGAAAGCTGCATCTCGGCGCACCTGTTAAGAACGTTATGATCAACGGAAAAATAGCTGAAGGCATCGTTCTTGAAGACGGTACTGAAGTTAAGGCTGATTATGTTATATGCGCAACGGATGCAAATCACACATTCACACATCTTCTTCCTGCCGAGTACATGCCGAAGAAGCTTAAGAAGTGCTTCGACGATAAGGCTCACTTCTCTGTATTCAGTAAGTATCACGCAGCATTCCTCGTAGACGGCAAGATGAATGTCGATCCTGATACAACATGCTGGGAGAGCGACGGAATAAAGGTATGGGACAGAGAGATCAAGGATATCGGTTTCATCTGTTACGATTATGATCCGACTCTTACACCTGAGGGCAAGACAAGTATCCAGATGAAGCTTTTCCAGTACGGTCAGGAAGTCGACAACTGGTTTGAACTTGCAAAAGATCCTGAGAAGTATGAAGCAAAGAAGATGGAAATTGCTAATGCTCTCATTGCTGAGGTCGAGAAGCAGTTCCCTGAGACAAAGGGCAAGATCAAGCTTCTTGACGCATGGACACCTGTCTCATACGCAAAGCATTGCAACGCATACAGAGGCGCTTACATGGCTTTCGTTGCAGACAAGGATACAAAGACTGTTACAACACCAGGTGTTGTTAAACAGCTTAAGAACGTATTCCTTGCCGGTCAGTGGCTCATGGGTTCAGGCGGACTCCCGCCGGCAACAGCCCAGGGTAAATATGCAGCGTGGAGAATCTGCAAAAAAGAAGGCGTTGAGTGCAAGTAATTTGTAACTTAAAACGTTGAGAATACCCGCTAAACGCTTGAAATAGTAAGTTTAGTGGGTATTTTTTTACATCTCTTCTATATACTTTTCTACACGGTCGTTGAGGATCCTGACGGCATCTTCGAGCGGCCTGTCTCCGGCATAATACGGAGCTATCTCTTCTATCAGGAAGGCAGTGATTACAGGGTCGTCGTAGTAGTAGACCGAGATGGTCGAGAGGCTGTTCATCATGCCTTCTTCCATAGCTTTTGTAGATTCTTTGTATCCGTATACGATGCAATAATCATCCAGTTCGGTAATATAATCCGACAGTTCCTCGTCTGTCTTTTGGCCCTTGTTGTTTTCCTCTGATATCAGCGATATGTTTTTAGCCATGATATCTTTGTTGGTAACGATGTTCTGGAATTCTTTGTCGGCATCTCCGAACCCTGCACCTGAGAACAGGAAATTGATGAATTTCCTGCATCCTTCTTTACTGCCGGATGAGGACGTAACAGATATTGTTTCCAACGCTCTGAATCTGGGCCCTGATGCGTTAATGGACGGTGTTCCGATTATCGTATAGCTGCCTTCGGAAGACTTGCATGCGTGAATGAATTCGGTGAAGCTTTCGATCCTGTCATACCGGCAGGCGCCTCTGACTCTTTTGACTTCTTCATCCCAGTCATAATCGCCGGCGGGTGCAAATCCGTCATCTGCAAAGTATTCGTTTGATGATTCGACGGCTTTATTGAACTGGTCTGTGCCGAATTCAACATTATTACCTTCGATGGCTGATTTTGTGTCAATGCAGGACAACATGAAATCTTTTTTATTGTTGTATGTTGAAAGAGGATAATCGTAAGGTGAGAAACCGTCAAGTTTTTCAGTTACCAAATTCTCATAATCTTCAAAAGTGATTCCGCACGCACCGCTGTTTATAAGGGAAGTGTCGGTTACAAGTCCTTCGATCTCCAGTGTGACAGGGAGGAAGTACAGTTTGCCGCCTATCTTCGATGCTTCGATGATATTCGTGAATTGCTTATCCATTATTTCCTGATCGAGATATCCTGTCAGGTCTTCGAAAATATCATCTCTCATTGCATAATTCTTTTGGATCCCGATTGCCATGTCAGGTGCCTCACTTCCTTTTAATTCCTGGATCATGGTGTAGAGTTTTTCGTCATCTTCGTTAAGAACGGAAAGATCTCTTCCGGCCTTAAGTCCCGAATTGTATTTGCTCCATACTCTTATGAGATATTCGTTATACGTTCTGTTGAATTCATAGATGGCATTCGACATATATTCAGTAATCTTCGTATCGATAGGGGTTGCCAGTTCGATTACTGTCTTTCCCGCGTGGGGATTCTTATCTGCCTTTTTAAGTATGGTTATGGTCTCATCTATTCCCGAAAAGAACATTGAATATTCAGTGGACTTGCTCGAATATATAACGGCTTCTTCATCGCTGCACGCTATGAGTTTGACTTCCTCACGCGACAGGTCTGAGAAATATGGTGTATACCAATTATTCTCTATGACCGTTTTTACTTCCTGTGACTGCATGTCAAAAGCAGTTATGTTGCCAAGTGTATCGATCCTGCAAAGCTCACCTGAAGTCACAGCCTGATATTCAGCAAGGTTGATATCATCTGTATTCTGAGCATCGTATTTTACGCTATTGATCAGTTTTCCGTTCTCGGGGTCAAATTCCAGAACCAAAGGCCCGTCATTTCTTGTGTAACCTATAGTAAATACTGTCTTGCTTCTTGAGTCATACGAGAACTCATCCAGGTTATATATATTCGGGAGTTCTGACATATCGAATTCGCATTTGTATTCGCTTCCTACAAACGAATATATATATACTGTTGAACTGGTGGAATAGCCGGATGCGTAGATGACAGGAAAGTAGTAATCTCCGGCTGTATAAACATCTGTAACTCCGGCCCATGATGAATTGCCTTCCTGTAATTCGAGATTACTGCCGTCTGCATTTCTGAACGGGCGGGGATCTTTTGCCTCGCCGCTTATAAGATCAATTGTGATGATCGCAGTCTCAAATCCTGACGCCCCAAAGAGTTCTGCTATGGCTTCTGCGGTATTCCCGTCTTTACCGGGCTTTATGCTGTTTATCATTGTTATCGAATAGTTTCCCGGATCCGTGACCTTGATATGATTTAAGAGGTTTCCGTTGCTGTCATAAGTATCGAGCATGGTCCTTCTGTAATTATCAAAGTCAGAAAGATTCGTAAGACTGTACAGGTGATACAGCCTGTCATTTCCATAAGTTACGACGCTGCTGTCGATCATCTCGGACGGCAGCTTATCAGTCTCTAAATCAAATCTGACTGATTCATACCATGGGTCATCCTCTTTTACTACGACGTTTTTGGTGTTGCTTTTTGCACACGATGTGATCATTGGCGCAAGCATGCTGACAGCCAATGCTAATGCTGTTATTCTTTTGTACTGCATTGTTTCCCTCCATATGAGAGCTAATGATTCCTATTACCATCTATACTGTAAAGCAATTTTTATTTTTTGCATCCGAAATACGCAAAAAGACACGAAAAATATGCCGAATTGATGCTTTTGATGGAGTCTCGTAAATATGATTAGAAATAAGACAGTCGGTTAATTATTTGTTACTTTTTGCTTTTCAGGGTGTAAGAGTGGTTTTTCAATAAATATAATCAGGGAAATTCACCAATATGACGTAAGGATCTTCGTAATGAGCAATGCGACACCCTCAAAACCTGCTGTAAAGAAGTCAAGTGATCTTGTAAATAAGACCTTGCATTTTCTTGTCCATAACGGTTTTACATTCACCGTAAGCGTGATGTGTCTTGTTCATTCGATCCTTCTTGCGATTTTCCTTTTTGCAGGCGTAATGCCTTTGGTACAGATCAACGCCTTCAGTGTTCTGGTATATATTTTTGCATTCTTCCTGTGCAAATTCGGTTATATCAGGGCCGTATATTTCAGCATTGTCCTGGAGGTTACTTTCTATACCATCATATCAACATATTATGTAGGACTCAGGTGCGGTACATACTGTTTCCTTTTCTCGATAGTTCCGATAATCATATACTTCGGTGCTTTCCTTTATCAGGGTGCGAAAAGATGGAGTATCGTTCTCATGCTCGCTCTGAACTTTTTAACCTTTATCGCACTTTACATAAGGTATGCTCCGATCGAGCCTGTCTATGATCTCCCGCCTGTTACCAGACTGGTACTTGTGTGTGTTTCCGCATTTGCCATGGTTTTCTCGACGATCTTCTATAACACGATCTATATCTATACCACTGAAAGAGAGATGGGAGATCTTGAGAAGAGAAACCAGCAGCTGTCATCTGATGCCCATGAAGATGCACTTACTAATCTTTTGAACAGACGCGGTTTCCTTCCTCTTGTTCAGGAGATGATGGATGTCCATACGCAGGATTTCTGCATCGCATTCTGCGATCTCGATAACTTCAAGCGGGTAAATGACACATATGGTCACGAAGGCGGTGACGAAGTCTTGAAGCACGTTACTAATCTCATAAGGAAAGAGCTTCCCGGATGTGCCATTTGCAGATGGGGCGGAGAGGAATTCGTAATCCTGATGCGTGGCTATAACATGATCACTGCAAAAGAGAAAATGGAAGATTTAAGAAAGCATATCGAATCTAATCCGACTATTTTCTTTAATAAGAGGATCCCGATCACTTCTACTATCGGACTTGAAGAATATAAAGCTGAATTTAATGAGCCTGAGGAGATCATAAAGGTTGCCGATGCGCGCATGTATTACGGCAAGCAGCACGGAAGAAATATCCTTATTTTTGAGGATCTTGATTAGTCTCTTTTAATCTACGTTAACGATCTTGAGATCGTCCAAGCCGCGCTCGTCGTGGCTTGTAATTATGAGCAGACGTCCGTTAAGGTATTTTCTTATGAATGCTATCGTCTGTTCACGAGAGGCGTCGTCAAGGCCCGTGAAAGGCTCATCAAGGATAACAACGTCTGAATCGTGAAGCATTGCTCTTATCACCGCAAGGCGGCGCTTCATTCCGCCTGAGAGTTCGCCGGCCTTTTTGTCAGCTGTGTCTTCGGGAAGAAGTTCTAAGATAGCTGATTTAGCAGCTTCTTCTGTGACGTTGTCATTTACCGCGAGTATATTGGTCAATGCAGTTTCTTTCTCGAGAAGTCTGTTCTCCTGGAAGCAGACTGCAAAACGTGTATTATCAGGAATGGAAACTTCGCCCCCGTCCGGTTTGATAAGTCCCAAAACAAGAAGAATGCATGTGGTCTTGCCTATTCCGGAAGGACCTTTGAGAAGATATCCGCCCTCTTCGAAAACGGCACTGAAGGAATCCAGTACTCTCTTATCGTCAAATGATTTGGTGATGTTTTTAAGTTCGATCATTTGAGCACCTTCTTTACGATGAAAGAGATAAGCCTCTCTATGAGGAATGCCGCAAGGACTGCAACAAGGGTCCAGGCAAGCATTTCAGACGTTGCGAGATTGATCTTGGCTCTGTAAAGGCCGTTGCCGATGGATCTTAAAGGCTGGCCGACAACTTCTGCAGTGATTCCGCCTCTGAAAGCCATGCCGATGGCCAGCGAGATCGCACTTTTAATGTGTGATGAAAGAGAGGGAAGATAGATGTATCTGATCTTTTTCGAAGTCTTCATCTGAAAGACTTTTGCCATATCGAGCATCTTCCTGTCAGTGACAGATAAGCCTTCAAGTATGTTCTTATAAAAGATCGGGAATGAGATGACCGATGATACGATCAGGGTGACGTTTGAGCTTCCTGCCCATATGAGAGCGATGATTATGAAGCTTACTATCGGTATTGATTTGATAACGGAAACAAAAGGCGACAGGAAGTCTTTTATGAGACCTGATCTGTAAGACAATACTGCCAGCCCTGTTCCCAATACAAGTCCTGTAAGGAAACCCAGAAGGACTTTGCCGATCGTTGCTCCGACCGACATGAAAAATGAAAGATCGGAACACAGAGATATCAGGGCCATGACCGTCTCGACGGGGCCCGACAGAAGGATGCTGTTGTTGATGACAACAGCAAGGATCTGCCATATTGCGAGCCAGATCAGAACGATCACGGCTATCCTGATATATCTTTTGTTCTTCATTTATCAGCCTTTGAAGTAGAATTCATCTCCGGGAAGTTTTCCGCCTACGGACTTGGGTTCGTAATTGTAGAGTACTTCAAGATAAGCGGAGAGGTTTGTCTTTAAGCTGTCACCTGTGATGCATACAATGTTGCATGAAGGGATAGCCTTCTTGGCGATGGGTTCTTTGCCGATGATGTCATTAGCAACAACAAGAGCAGCGGTAGTATCAAGATCTGAATTAGCAGCATTAACGCTTGCCTGATGCTCGCTGATGAATGTGCTTACGGCAGCAGGGTGCTCTTTGAGAAATTCGTTCCTTACGATGGTTACACCCGTAACCATTCCGAGACCATGTGTAAGTGTCTGCCATTCGTCTTCAAGAGCGAAAACGGGAGCGATAGCTTCATTCTGTGCACATGCTACGGTAACAAAAGGCTGGGGAAGTACTGCGATCTGCGTGGGGTCTTCAGCAAGCACTGCAGCAACTTCGGTAGCTTCTGACTTGAACTCGATGGTGCAGTCTGTAACGCCGTTCTGGTCAAGCAGATATCTGAGTGAGTATTCAGGTGTAGCGCCCTGGCCGGTGGTGATGACTGTCTTTCCTGCGAGGTCCTTAATGGACGTTACGGAAGAATCTCCAGTAACGCAGTAAAGAACGCCTAGTGTGTTGATGTCGATGGCTGTAACGCCGCCCTCAGTCTTATTGTAAAGAACTGAAGCGAGGTTAGCCGGAACGAGAGCGATGTCGATGTCGCCTGCTACGACTTTGGCAGTAACCTCGTCGGGTGCTGCCGACATTGTGAACTCATAATTGCCTTCGGATTCGCCCTTGGATGATTTGTCCATGAGGTTAACGATGCCGATGGTTGTAGGTCCCTTAAGTGAACCGACTCTGATGACTGTGTCATCCTTCTTTTTAGCACATCCTGCCATTAATCCGAGGGACAAAGCGGCAGTAAGTACAGTTGCGATAATCTTATTCTTCATAAGATTTCCTTCTTTCTAATATAAAATTGCGAACTGATTATACACCCATCTTTAATAATGTATGTCAATTTTTGTTTACAGCCAGTCAATCATATCGACATACTGACTGCTTATAATAAAAATATCTTTTTATGTTTTATAAAGGCGGAGTTAAATTATTTTGATATAATTGCTGAAGAACTTGTTAATTGCCTAAAGGACATGAAGGCGCCAGATATGGCCTTCCGGAGGAGAATATGGCAGCACAGGATTTGATATTCAAGAAAATATCTGAAGCATTACTTGTTGATTATTCAAGCGTTTACTATGTTAATGCCATTACGAACGAATATTATTGGTATTCAGTTAACCCTGAATTCCATTCGCTCAGTCTTGAGCAGGGCGGCGATGACTTCTTCAAGAACATCATCCGTGACTGCAAGAAGGTCATTTATAAAGAAGACCAGCATATTTTCATAGAGGACATCCAGAAAGAAAACCTTTTGGCTGCCATGAAGAAGGGCAGCATGCAGAATATCGAATACCGTCTGATGATAAACGGTGTCCCTACCTGGCATTCTTTGAGAATGATCCGTGGCCTGGATGATCATTCCGACTATTTTATTCTCGGTGTAATCAATATTGACGAGGAATACAACAGACGCGAAAAAGCAAAAATCCTGGCCGTTCAAAAGGAAAGATACAACCAGATCACATCCAGTCTGGCCGAGCGTTTTGATACCCTTTATTACATTAATTCCGAGACCGGCAAGTATATTGAGATCAGTTCCACTGAAGAGTACAAGGACCTTAATGTACCGGCCGAAGGCGGTGATTTCTTTGCTGAGAGCAGAAAAAACATTCGAAGGATCGTGCACCCGGAAGATCAGGAAAGGATTCTTAAGCTGCATTACAAGGATGCAATGCTGAATAAACTCAAGCGCAGAGAATCATATACTACAAATTTCCGTATGATCGTAAATGGTTCGGTGAAGAATGTGCGACTTTTAACGATGCTGGCCCACGATAAAAAACACATTATCATATGCGTTGAAAATATCGATGAAGAAGTTAAGGCAAATCTTGAATTTAAACGTACACAGGAAAGAAGCATCACTTATTCGCAGATAGCAGAGAGCCTGGCTGCCCAGTATGACATCATTTACTATGTCGATGCCAGAACTGATTATTATGTGGGATTTGCTATGCATAATATTGTGGGAGAATTAGAGGTCGAGGAAGAAGGTGAAGACTTTTTCGGCACAGCAACTGGCAATGTCGATAAGATCATTTATCCGGATGACAGGGAACGCATAAAGCTATTTATCAACAAAGATAATCTGATCTCGCGTCTGGAAGATACCAAACAGGTTGTTGAAGATTATCGAATGGTAGTAGACGGCAATGATCCCAAATACACCAGAATGACAGTCAGCTGGTCTTCTGACAGATCACATCTTATCATCTGCATTGAAAACCGTGATGATGATGTGAGGAAAGAGAACGAGCATAACAGGGCGCTAACGATGGCAAATGAGATGGCCAGACGTGACAGCCTCACAGGCACGAGAAACATCACTGCTTATCATGAATATGAGAAAGAACTTCAGAAGAAAATCGATGATAAGATTAATGAACCCTTTGGAATTGTCATGTGTGATGTCAATGATCTTAAGCTCGTTAACGATACCCAGGGACACAAAGCGGGTGATGAGCTCATTAAAGAGGCCTGCAAACTTATCTGCAGGACGTTTGCGCACAGTCCTGTTTTCAGGGTCGGCGGTGATGAATTTGCCGTTGTGATGATGGATAAAGATTTTATTGACCGCGAAAACATCTTAAACACATTCAGAAAGCATATCGAAGAGAACATAAGAATAGGTCATGGCCCTGTTATCGCTTCGGGTATCTCCGAGTATAAATTTAACGCCGACAATACGGTAGAAGAGATATATCAGCGTGCAGACAGGCGCATGTATGAGAACAAAGCCCAGCTTAAGGAGATGAAGCACCGCTCTGAGACATATTCGTCAGAAAATGTTGGCGAGAAGGTCATAACCGAAGACAGAAGAAAGCTGCTTGAGGCAATGTTTAAGTCATACGAGGTAGTCTCTGAAGGCACTTATGTCTATCTTTGCGATATGAAGTACGACTACTCAAAATGGTCAAAAAATGCTGTCGATACGTACGGGCTTCCTTCTGAGTACATGTATGGTGCAGGCGACATTTGGGAAGGATTCATTCACCCTGATGACCGTGAAGCATATCACAAGGGTATTGCTGAGATATTTGCAGGCAATTCTTCCGGACATGACATGCAGTACCGTGCACTTAAGACCAACGGTGAATATGATGTGTGTACCTGTAGAGGGGTGGTTTTGCGTGACAATTCAGGTGAACCTGATTATTTCGTAGGTACTATAAGAAGCCACGGAGTACAGGGTCACATTGATACGCTGACCGGCCTTCGCAACCAGTATGGTTTCTTTGATGAACTTGACAGCTGCATAAAGAGACAGGCTGAGATAACCGCTATCGTTGTCGGCATAAGCAAGTTCTCTGAGATAAACGAAGTATACGGATATCACTTCGGTAACCGTGTTCTTCAGCTCTTTGCAAGAAAAATATTTGAGGTTACAGGTAATACCGGATCCTGCTACAGAATTGACGGAACCAAGTTTGCGATAATAAGCAATTCTTTCTCACTCGATGAAGTACATGAAAAATATATAGGCTTCCGCAACTTCTTCCGCGAGGATTTCTTTGTTGATAACAAGAGGATCCTGCTCGAGACAAACTGTGGTGTTCTTAAACTCGACAGCTTTGATCTAGACTCACAGACTGTATATGCCTGCCTTAACTTTGCATATGTGGAATCCAAATCACGCAACCAGGGTGATCTGGTACTGTTCCATAATGACTATGGTGACGATAATAAGCAGAGACTCGAGAAGATCCACGCTATCCGCGCTTCCATCATGCACGGATACAAGGGATTCTATCTGCTCTATCAGCCTGTTGTAGATGCGCAGACAGAGCAGCTTATCGGAGCAGAAGCGCTGCTTCGATGGAAGAGCGATGACTATGGTGTCGTTCCGCCGGATCAGTTTATTCCGCTCATTGAAGCAGATCCGCTTTTCCCGGAGCTCGGCGAATGGATAATCAGGGAAGCGGCTTACGCGGCCAAGAAGATCCTGAAAAAGAATCCGGGCTTTGTAATGAACATCAACCTCTCATATACCCAGCTTGAGAAGCCTGACTTCGTGGATATGGTATTCCGTATTCTTGAAGAGATGGAATATCCTCCGGAACATCTCTGCTTCGAAGTTACGGAAAGATGCAGACTTCTTGATATCGATCTTCTTAAAAATGTCATAGCAAACCTTAAGTCCAGAGGCATCCTTGTTGCACTTGATGACTTCGGTACGGGATTCTCCTCGGTCAGCATCGTTAAGGAGCTTCCTTTCGATATCATTAAGATCGACAGAGGCTTTGTAATGAGAGTGGAAGAAGACGAAGTCGAGAGAGAACTCATCAAGTATTTCGCCGGCCTGGCTTCACTGTTCGGAGCAAAGGTCTGTGTCGAAGGAGTTGAGACGGCAGGCATGAGAGACATCCTTCAGAAGTATCATGTTGAGAGCTTCCAGGGATACTATTACGCCAAGCCTTTAGAGCTTGAAGAGATGGTCAAGTATAAGACCCAAAAGTGAAAAATGGGGCTGTTGCAAAACAAATGCGATAGCCCCTGACTATTTGAAAAAGACCTGTCGACAAAATCAAAAGATCATTTATCGTTCTTAACAAACAGTGCCCTGTATTCGCCGGGTGCCATTCCTTTTTCTTCGCGGAATACCCTGTTAAAACTCGGGATGCTCTGGAAGCCCGAGAGCATGGCAATCTCGGTCAGTGTGTGTCCTTCTTCAGTCAGCAGTTCGGAAGCTTTCTCAAGTCTTATCGTGTTCAGCCATTTATTGTAGTTCATGCCGGTAACATTCTTGAAGATCCTGGAGAAATAATCCTTGCTGATGCCGGCCATCTCGGCCATTGCGGCCTGTGACAGATCATCTGCGGTGAGATTGTTCTTTATGTAATCGGTGACGGACATCAGTCTCTTCAAAACATCATCGCTGTATCCGTACTGGTCTTCCACTTTGAGTTCAGGAGCAAGTTCTTTCCTGTAATCGAGAAGTGTCAGCATAAATTCCATAAGGAGCATGCAGCATCTGATCTCACGGTCTGATCTTCCTGAGAAGAAGAGGTCTTTCATTTTACAGATTATCTCTTTGAGCTTTTGGGCAAGCTCAGGGTGGGTCTTCGCACGGATAACATGCAGGTTACTGTAAAGGTGCATAATGCGGCGCAGATCGAAAAGCGAATTGATAAAAGCGTTAGAGAACTGGACTACAAGCGAATTGGCCCTGTCTGCATCTGTGATCGAATGCATTTCCATCGGCCATACAAGTACGATATCGTCCGGGTCAAGCTCATATGTATTCCTGCTTACACAGTAAATATTCGGCATATCAGGGCCAACGAGCAGTATTTCACCATATGAATGCCAGTGAGCTTTATAGCTCCTTTCCGCATATCCAGTGGACATGTTAAAAGAACTTACATGGTCAAAATCGTAGATCTCGTAATTGCTGTAATCCATATGCTCACTTTCCATTTCAGTAGTGAATTAATTATATAAGACATAAATATCTCTTGTATGTCATTGTTTTGGTTTTTTGTTCCCCTGATGACAAAAAATGATAAATCACAGACCGAATAGTGAGGAGGTTTGACAGAACACTAATATTATAATTCCCACCGAAAATCAGTTAACGACCGTGGAAAATTGAATTATGAGAAGCAATACAATTGATATGACACAGGGAAGCCCTGTTAAACATATTTTGCTTTTCGCATTGCCGACACTTATCGGCAATGTATTTCAGCAGATCTATAATCTGGCCGACTCGATGATCGTCGGTAATGTCCTCGGTAAAGACGCATTTGCAGCCGTAGGCGCGACTTCCTCGATAACCTTCCTCTTTTTCGCGCTTTGTAACGGTATAGGAAGCGGGGGCGGAGTCGTGGTGTCCCAGTATTACGGAGCACAAGATGACCGTAATGTTAAGAAATGTATTGTTAATACAGGTCTCATTATGCTCATCGTACCCGTTGTGTTTGGAATTGCCGGTTTCACCACGGCGCCGCTTTTGCTTAAACTCCTTCAGACACCTGATCTGATCCTGGCAGATGCGGTCCTCTATACACGCTATATGTGTGTCGGACTTCTGTTCGTTTCACTTTATAACTTTATATCTTCAATGCTGAAGGCGTTGGGTGACTCAAGATCACCTTTGTATTTCCTCATAGCATCGACTCTTATCAATGTCGGTCTGGATTATCTTCTCGTAGTTGTTATTCCTATGGGGATCAAGGGCGCTGCTCTTGCAACCGTCATATCACAGTTCATATCGGTACTCCTTTGCGGTATCTATGCATATAAGAAGAATCCGTATTTCGCGATCGGCAAGAAGGATATCTCGATCTCAGGAAGCATGGTAATGAAGATCGTAAAGCTTGGCGTTCCGATGTCATTGCAGTTCGCACTGATCGCCATCTCATCCATGGCACTTCAGTTCGTCGTAAATACTTTCGGAACTACAGTTATCTCCGCATTTACGGCAACCAACAAGATTGAGCAGTTCATCCACCAGCCTTATATGACTCTTGCCGCATCACTTTCAACATTCAGCGGCCAGAACTTCGGAGCTAAGAAGAATGACCGTGTTCTTAAGGGCTATAAGGTCAGCCTTATCATGATGGCAATACTTACGGCATTCCTCATGTTTGTTATGCAGGTATTCGGAAAAGCTATCGCTTCATTCTTTGTCCCTGAGCAGGACGTTGTTTTACTTGCGGCAAAGGGCCTAAGGATCACAAGTATCTTCTATCTGACACTCGGCATGATCTACGTTGTAAGAGGTGTTCTTACCGGCATCGGAGATGCGTTCTTCTCACTCTTTAACGGCATTATCGAAGTCATCGGAAGATTCACGATCCCGATCCTTCTTACATCTTATCTCGGGTTCGGAGAAGCGGGCATCTGGCTCTCATCAGGTGCAGTCTGGCTCATAAGCGGTTTTACCGCATGGCTCAGATACAGAGCTTACTTCGGCTCAAAGGTTCAAGCATCCGTAAAACCTGCTTTGCATACGGGTAAGAACGGTCTGCGTGTAAGCAGATCCGGCAGAAAGTATGCCCCATCACAGAAATAAATTAATTCCATCCCGAAATAGAATTAGTTTATAAAAAGCCCCGTTACCTTAAGCACACAGTAACGGGGTTTATTGTTTCTTATCTGTTGTCTACTTTCTCGGGATACATGTCGTGGTTAAAGAGTCTGTCTTCTGCAACCTTTTTCCACTTTGTTCCGGGCTTGCCGTAATTGCAGTACGGGTCGATCGATATGCCGCCTCTTGGTGTGAATTTACCCCATACTTCAATGTATTTGGGATCCATAAGTTTTATGAGATCCTTCATTATGATGTTTACGCAGTCCTCATGGAAATCGCCATGGTTGCGGAATGAGAACAGGTAGAGCTTTAATGATTTACTCTCGACCATCTTCTCGGACGGTACATAAGAGATCGTTATTGTAGCGAAGTCGGGCTGGCCGGTAATGGGGCACAGGCTCGTGAATTCGGGACAGTTGAACTTAACAAAATAATCGTTGTCCGGGTGCTTGTTCATGAATGTCTCAAGGACGGACGGATCGTAATCCATGCTGTATTGGGTACCGTTGCTTCCAAGCTTTGTAAGACCTTCTTTTTCGCGCATATGTTACCCCCTGATGAGATTGTATTTGATGCCTTCATCGAAAGTATCGATGCCTTCTGCCTTCTTGATCTTCTTTACAACGAAGTATGTAACGGGAGTAAAGAGCACTTCATAGCATACCTTGAACAGGTACTGGAAAAGGATCATCTGAAGCACGACCGAATTCTCCATTGTTCCCCAGAAAGAGATAGTAATGAAGATAATTGAATCCAGGCCTTCACCGATAACTGTAGAGAGAATGGTACGGATCCAGAGGTTCTTTCCCTTGGTAAGAACTTTCAGTCTGGATAAGACGATCGAGTTTGAGAACTCACCGAAAAGATATCCGGCAAATGATGCTATAGCTACTCTCGGAGTGGTGCCGAGAACTGCCGCATACGCATCCTGGTTCTCCCAGTATCCCGGATGGGGAAGGGCGATCGTAAGGAGATAGATGAGCACTGCAAAGAAGCTGCATGCAAATCCAAGCCAGATGATGGTTCTTGCTTTCTTGAATCCGTAAACTTCCGTGAAAACGTCACCGATGATGTATGTGACGGGGAAGAGGATGACCGCAGCGGGAAGTGTGATATTCTCTGTTACTGCCCAGAGCTTTCCTGCAACGAGATTTGAGAGCAAAAGGCATGTCACGAAGATGATGCCGATGCACATAAATAATCTTGATACTGTTTTCTTTTCTGTCATTTTAAAATCTCCAAAATAAAAAAGGCTCCCAAAAACAGGAGCCCTCATTCAATCAAATAAGCAACTTAATAGCACATGATATAAATGGTTGTCCTGGTTTTGTTTATCGACAGGATGGCACAAACGAACTGTCGGCTCATAAAAAGCACGCATAAAATAACATTTTCTGTTTATATGGTCAAGACAAATAATCTTGATTTGAAATGGCGCGAATGTTAGCATTGACGGGATTAAAAACAAAGGACACAGATAATGGGATATTTATACGAGACACATCTTCATACATGCGAGGCAAGTGCGTGCGGCAAAGTCCACGGTGAAGACTATATCTCTTATATGATGGATAAAGGCTATAGCGGAATGGTCGTTACGGATCATTTCTTTAACGGCAACACATGTGTCCCTAAAGATCTTCCCTGGAAAGAAAGAGTTGAGATATATGCGTCCGGTTACGAGAGAGCTTTAAAGGCTGCTGAAGGCAAGGACTTTCTCGTCATGTTCGGTGTTGAGATCAATTTCAATAAAGATGAATATCTGCTCTACGGAATCGATAAGGACTGGCTTATCGCCAACGAGTGCATCATGGATATGACAAGGCATGAGCTTTTAGATGCCATCCATAAAGCAGGCGGGATCATGATCCAGGCTCATCCTTTCAGAGAGAGGGATTATCTGTCTGATATTAAGCTCGCTCCTACGGCATGCGACGGAGTCGAAGTATATAACGCTGCAAACAAGCCCAACATGAATGCTCTTGGTTATGAATATACTGTTGATCTGGGACTTCCAATGACAGCAGGATCGGATATTCATTTCTTCCACGACAATGATATGGGCGGCATGCTTTTCGAAGATAAGCTCAGTTCGGTCAATGACTATGCATCAGCTGTAAAAAACGGAAAAGGCATTCCCGTAAGACTCGGGTCCGACGGCACGATCACGCCTGTTTCCGAGATCAAAGAGCAGACGGTATCAACTGATCTTCCTACGCTTCCGGTAATTTATCCTGAAGGAAAATAAGTTTTTCTGCAACAATTTATTCTTCTGAATTGTATTTATAGTGTTACAGGCAATAGGGGACCTGTAAGCTAATACTCAAGGAGAATTATTATCATGAAAAAAGCAAGTGTTGTTTTATCAACATTGATCCTGCTCTCATCAGTTGCAGGCTGTACCGCAACAAATGAGACAACAGCAAGAGAGACAAGAAACGACGATACGGATGTCACCATAGTTCAAAGTGATGAACCTGATGAAACCGATGTTACCGATCCTTCAGATACAGCGATCATCCCGATGATTCCCGATTCTGAATTAAAGATCGATTATGTTCCCGAAGATCACGGCAGAGTAATTCCTTTCCTCGCAGTCTATGAGGAAGACGAGTGGATGCCTGAAGGAAACAGGTATACATACGGTCTCATCGATCTGGACGGAAATCAGATCTGTGATGCAGTGTTTGATTCTGTGATCAGCTGTGATGAATGGAATTATTATATCGTCAGAAGCACACAAGGTGATGTAACAAAATACGGATTGCTCTCATATGACGGTTCGAAGTTTTCAGGTCTTATCTATGACGGCCTTTACAATATCGGTTATACAGATAAAAACGGAGCATGCTTTTACGGAAGTGTTTACAGCGACGGATATATCTGGGTTAAGTTCATTGATCAGAATTTCAACGAAATACTCGCGTATGACATTAAAATAGATGAAGCAGAGCTTGGTCTTGATGCAGCAAGCGCGCAGCTTACTGTCAGTTATATAGGTGATGGCCGCGCGTACATTTCCAACCGTAATGAATTCTATCCGAATGATTATCTTATTGACACGTCAAACGGTAAGGTCCTCTATCAGAGCAGTGCTCTTGAGATGACAGAAGGAAAACTTTTCGGAAACGTTATCATTGAGCAGGAAGCAGACGGTCAGGGGGTAAAGGTCTATGACATGGATGGCAAAATCATCGTTGATAACAGCCTGGCATATTCGTGGAAGGTATGTTCCGACAGATACATGATCGCAGCTGACGGCGTACTCAATCTTTACGACCGTGACTGGAATGTTGCAGCATCCATGGAGATCCTTCCGAATGCAATCGTTATGAGTTCTTTTGAAAAGATCGCGGTAGGCGGAGGCTTCAATACAAAGCTTTACGACAAGGATCTCAACCTCATTGCAGAGCACGACGATATCTACCTTGGCGACGGAACATATTTCAGAGACTGGCATGGTTTTGGTGACGGCGATATGTTCTTTGATTCAATCAGCTACGCAGACACAGTCTATAACCTCAACACAGGTGCAAGAATTGTAAAAGAAGACGGCTTCTTCTATTCATTCGAGTACGGATATATCGTCGCCGACAACGTCAGCAACGGTAATGATCCTGTCAAGAAGTGGCGCGTATACGACGGCAATTTCAATCTTGTAATGGAAGGCACGGGAGATGCTTACACGACTCAGGATGAAGTAACAGGTGAGGTATTTATTTATTCTTTTGAAGACGGAAAAACAACAATATACTCGCTGACCAATGGAGAAGAACTTTTCAGCCTGGATAATCTAATCTACAACATCAACGTTGTAGACGGAAGATTCTTCGGTGCCAATAAGACTTACTTCTTCATGACGGACAGAAACGGTTCAAACTTGTTTGAGTATCAAGTAGAGCACAAGACACTCAGATTTATTTAATCAGGTTTGATCGTCAGAATGACAGTTACTGATTCCAGCCACGTCTTAAGACTTGCTCTTCTGACGTAAAGACTGTTGACGATGACACTGTCAGGATGAATATGTTCATCAGATCCGGGCGCAGGCGCGACGAAAGTCCCGACTGCGCTTATTACATAAGGAACACCGTCGACCATGCCGAGATATATCATCATGTGACCGGGAAATGCGATAAGGCTTCCGGGTGTAAGCTGTCCGATCTCATAAAGCTTATCTTCATCGCTCATGTCGGATACATCAACAGAATAAACGCCGGTTGAAGCAGACTGCTTTACACGCGGAAGTAGAATGCCAAAACAGCGGTATACTTCTCTCGTGATCCCGGTGCAGTCATTTGCCTCCAGATCTCCGCCCCAGCCGTAGCGGTCGCCTAAGAGCTTGAATGCCTGTCTTACGATATTGGCGGGAGTGTAGGGAAGGAATCCAACATGCACGTCATCTGACATGGGGATAAGAACGTATTCATCTTCAATGTATCCGTCGCTGCCTCTTGTCGGAACCTTGACCACATAGTCGCCGTAAGTTGTTCTCTGGTTGATCACTTCAGGTGCATCTTCAGCTGACACAAGTTCCATCTGCGTTCCCATCGGCAGGACGAGGTCTGATACGGCTTCACAGTGCGGATCGGTTCCGAATCTTATTTCTCTTCCCGTAACGACGAGCCACTGATCAGGATTTTGTCTTGCGAGCCAGTCTTCCTTGTCTTCACAGAGTGCCACGGCATCCTTTCTGACCCATGCCGAATAGCTGTCGAAAACAACATAATAATATTCGCCGTCGCTGCTCTCATGGAGTACTACGCAGGGCATATAAGGCATGCACTCCGAATAGAGCAGAGCATCGAAATACTTGTCATCAGGATCTTTGAATATGCGGTCTTCTGTCGGGAACATTCTTAATGTCATTCTCTTGACCGTGTAACCGTAACGGACTTCTATTACGTCGGGAACTTGATCGATGTTGGAAAGATCTACGAGGTTTTCCCAATAAATACTTGCTGTGGGTGTTCCGTCAAGATAGTAAGAGCGCGGATTACCGGGAACCGAATTTGCATTGTCATTAAGGAATGTTCTTAATATGTCACCGTCAAGCGTATCTTCGAATTCATCAAGGTGAGGCATTTGTGTTTCTTCATCGACTGAAAGAATGTTTCCTCTGTTTTCGTGGTTATATGCCGCAATCTCTTCGTCTGTCATGAGAATGATGTTGTCATCTTCGCCGATCCAGTAATCGGCATTCATCATCTCAGGTTCGACACCGTCTATCAGGCGTACATAGCTTATATCCAATTCTTCGTATGAGGGTGCGGTCTCAACTGTTCCGGGTTCGGTGGCAGCCGTTGTTTCCTTAGTCGTTTCTGTGGTTTCCATAGTCGTCTCCAATGTCGGCAAGCTGGTCTCTGAAGTGGTGGGAAGAGTAGTCTCTATGCTCTGGTCCGTGTCAATGCTGCATGCGCAAAGAACGGGTGTGATCATTGCTGATGCTAGTACTATTGAGATGATCTTCTCTCTATGTGTAAACATGGTTAACTCCTGTAAACGCTTTTTATCCATTAACCTGATTATATCTCATTGTGATTTATTGCCGTTATTTCGGTGGTAAAATATAAGGCATTAATTCGAATGGGGAATATAAGTATATGATCAGATTCATAGTAGACAAAGATGAAAAAAGAAAGATCTCACGCGAGATCCTTGAATCTCTTACCGAGTGGTTTGAGGTTGAAGAAAGCAGGGAGCAGTACATAAGAGAATCTGCAGACCAGCCTTTCTGGGCATATTTTGATAATGACGTTCCGTCAGGCTTTTTGTGCCTTAAAGAGACAGGCAAAGAGACCATGGAACTTGCAGTCATGGGTGTAAAAAAAGAGTGTCACAGAAAAGGCGCGGGCAGAAGGCTTTTCACTGCTGCAAAAGATTATGCGGTAAGGGAAGGCTATTCATTCATACAGGTTAAGACCGTTCGCTCAGGCATGTATCCTGACTACGACATAACAAATGAGTTCTATAAGAGTCTCGGCTTCAAGGAACTCGAAGTTTTAGAAGAATACTGGGATGCTGCAAACCCCTGCCAGATCTACGTAATGGGACTTAAGAGTGCCATTAACGTTATCGGTACGCGTCACAGCTACCGCGGCAAGTTCGCTTCTGATCCAGTTCCGAGAAAAGATCTTGAGATTATCGCAAACGCAGGCATTGACGCGCCTTCCGGATGCAACAAGCAGACAACGGATCTGGTCGTTGTTGATGATCCCAAACTTCTTGACGAGCTCAAGGGAGTTATCGATCCGCCGGTGGCACAGACAGCGCCTGCCATGATCGTTGTGCTCTCAAGAAAGATAAACGCATACCGTGACCGTTGCTTTGCGATTCAGGATTATTCAGCAGCTATCGAGAATATGCTTTTGGCAATAGTTGAACTCGGTTATCAGAGCTGCTGGTATGAAGGCCACATCACTGATGACGACCGCATTTGCGATAAGATCGCAGCAGTCCTCGGAGTGCCTGATGAATATGACGTTGTCTGCATCCTTCCTGTAGGAAAAGCTCTGGATGATTTCCATGCACCTTCGAAAAGATCTTTCGCGGCGCGTGTTAAGTTTAACGGATTTGAGTAAGTGTTTGTGACGGAAAAGATATGTATAAGATCTATATAGTTGAAGATGATAAGGGAATCGCGGATGGCATAACTTCTTGCCTTGCTAACTGGGGCATGGAGGGAAGGACCGTATCCGATTTCGTGAATGTAATGGAAGAGGTAAAAGAGTATGAGCCTCACCTGATAATCCTGGATATCACGCTGCCTTACATGGGCGGATACCACTGGTGTCAGGAGATCAGAAAGACAAGTTCCGTACCGATAATCTTTATCTCATCTGCAACGGATAACATGAACATCGTAATGGCCATCAACATGGGTGCTGACGATTTCATAGCAAAGCCCTTCGACCAGAGCGTGCTCATCGCAAAAGTTAATGCACTACTAAGAAGGACATACGATTTCTCGCAGGGCTCGAGTACTCTTGAAGTCAAGGGTGCCATTCTTAATACGAACAACAACAGACTTTCTTATAACGGCAATGAGGTCGATCTTGCACGTAACGAATACAGGATCTTGCTGACCCTTATCCAAAACAAGAATAAAGTCGTAAGCCGCGAGAAACTCATGGAAGCTCTCTGGGAGACAGACAGCTATGTTGACGAGAATACCCTGACCGTAAATGTCGGAAGGCTCAGAAAGACGTTGGAAAGCATCGGCCTTAAAGATCTGATCAAGACCAAGTTCGGCGTGGGCTACATTCTGGAGGATTAATGTTTAAGGATTACCTGAAATCCAGGATAAACGTCATCATTCTCATGATCGTTGTCGAGGGTGTGTTTGCATCCTCGTATTTTCTGTTCGATATGCCCGCTGTAACAGTGTTATATCCTTTAATTCTAAGCACTTCAGCCCTGATCGTTGCTGGAGTGATCGACTTCGTTTTTACATTTAATAAGCACAGAAAACTGACTCAAAATGAGATTTCTGCCTCATCAGATCCCATCGAAAAGGACTATCAGGAGATAATCAGAAAGCTTAAAGAAGAGGAAGCGTATTCCCGTCAGAAAACAACATCTGACTATAACAACATGGTCGAATACTATACCGTTTGGGCTCACCAGATCAAGACTCCGATCGCTTCGATGAGACTTCAGATACAGTCGGAGGATACCGAATCAGCCAGAAAACTGATGGGTGACCTTAACCGCATCGAAGCTTATGTTGAGATGGTCCTTACATTTTTAAGACTTGATTCTGACAGTACTGACTATCTGATAAAGGAATATGATCTTGATGAGATCATCCGTCCTGCTATCCGTAAGTTTTCGCGCGAATTCATACTGAAGAAGCTGAAGCTGGAATACGAACCGATAGAATTCAAAACCATCACTGATTCCAAATGGCTGTCATTCATCATTGAACAGGTCATTTCCAATGCGGTTAAATACACATCTGAAGGCTATGTGTGCATCTACATGTCTGAGCCCGGAATACTCTGCATTGAAGATACAGGCGTTGGTATCAGTGAAGAAGACCTGCCCAGGATCTTTGAGAACGGATACACGGGATTTAACGGACGCGAAGACAAGAGGGCGAGCGGAATCGGTCTTTATCTTTGCAAGCGTATCTCCGATAATCTGGGACATAAGATATATGCAGAATCCAAAGTCGGAGAAGGAACAAAGATATTCCTTGATATGAGAGCAAAGAAGCTGGATGTGGAATATTAAAGCTAATTGAATTCCCGCCTCATAGTAATTGACTTTCAAAAAGTAGTTGCTATCATATATGTAAATAAAGGTTCGACCCGCTGCTGAAAGCGGAGGGCCCAGAACCTTTGTTATAATAAAAACAAGTAACGACATCTCTTGAGGGTGTCGTTATTTTTTGATTTGTGTAATGATTAACTTAATTGACTTCGTCCTTTTACTATATAAAAATGTGACAAAGCTGTAAGGAATTGGTAAGCAGATTCAATGGAGTGGATTTTACATGTTTTCTATACTGTGGCTGACTTAAACGAAAGGAAGTACAGTTTATGAGTTTACTTGAAGTATCAGGTGTAAAGAAGACATATAAAGCACGTCGTGGGGGTGCTTCTGTCGAAGCTCTCAAGAATGTTAATTTCACAGTTGAGAAGGGCGAATATGTCGCCATCATGGGCGAGTCAGGTTCAGGCAAGACAACGCTCCTTAATATCCTCGCTGCATTGGATAAAGCAACAGCTGGAACAGTTATCCTCGATGGTATGAATCTTACTACAATAAAGGATGCGGCCATTGCCAAGTTCCGTCGTGACAACTTAGGTTATGTGTTCCAGGATTTCAATCTTCTGGATACATTTACGTTAGAAGATAACATCTATCTTCCTCTGGTCCTTGCAGGCAAAAAGCATGCAGAGATGAAGGAACGCCTTGATAAGCTTGCACCCTCACTCGGTATCACCGATCTTCTTAAGAAATATCCTTATGAAGTTTCAGGCGGACAGAAGCAGAGAGCCGCTGTAGCAAGAGCGCTTATTACCAATCCGCGCATCATCCTTGCAGATGAGCCTACGGGTGCACTTGATTCAAAATCTTCAGACGAGCTTTTGTCACTTTTTAAGAAAGTAAATCAGATGGGTCAGACGATCCTGATGGTTACACACTCAACAAAAGCTGCATCCAATGCATCACGTGTCCTGTTTATTAAGGACGGTGTTATATTCCATCAGATATATAAAGGTGAATCAACAGACCGGCAGATGTATCAGAAGATCAGCGATACACTTACTCTCCTCGCTCAAGGAGGTGATAAGTAATGAAAGCCGGTTTCTATCCTAAGATGGCCATTGGCGGCATGCGCAAGAATGGCCGTCTTTATGTACCATACATGATCACATGCATTCTGATGGTCGCAATGTTTTATATTCTTCATTTCCTTGGCTTTTCAGGCGTTATGAGGGGCATGGCCGGTGGTGGTACCGCCACGGACATGGTCGCATTGGGTTCTTACATCATGGCAATCTTTGCGACGATATTCCTGTTCTATACACAGTCCACACTAGTAAAGGGACGCAAGAAGGAATTCGGCCTCTACAGCATTCTCGGAATGAATAAGAGAAACATTGGAAAGATCATTTTCTGGGAGACAGCCATAACAGGAATTGTATCCATAGTAGTCGGACTTTTGACCGGTATCGGTCTGTCCAAGCTTGCTGAACTCGGATTTACAAAACTTATTGCGGTTCCGACAAGATATGAGTTTTCAGTGTCGGGAAGTTCCGTTGTAACAACATTGATCCTCTTTGCTGTGATCTTCTTTTTCATCTATCTGAATACCATAAGACAGGTCAGGTTCGCAAACCCTATCCAACTCATAAATGCCGGAAAAGCAGGAGAAAAACCGCCGAAAGCTAACTGGGTAGTAGGAATCTTAGGCCTCGTTACCCTGGGCGCAGGATATGTACTTGCACTTAAGATCGAGCAGCCGCTCTCCGCTTTGCTGTGGTTTTTCGTAGCGGTCATATTGATAATCATTGGAACATATCTCTGTCTTGTTGCAGGTTCAGTCATACTGTGTAAGCTGCTTCAAAAGGATAAAAAGTATTACTACAAGACAAACCATTTTGTATCAGTATCATCTATGGCATACAGAATGAAGCGCAATGGTGCAAGCCTTGCATCCATCTGCATCCTCATTACGATGATCCTCGTTACGCTCTCATCTACAACGGCTCTTTATACCGGAGCTGAACAATGCCTTAATGCGCATTATCCCAATGAGATCGGTGCGTTTGCCTGCAAATACGGATACGATGATAATCTTCCTTCCCAGGGTGAGAGATTGGATGAGATCCTGATAGCCACGTCTGAAGAAAATGGTGCTACAGTTACTAATAATTGCACGTATTTCGTATACTCGATCAGTGGTTATTTTGAGAACGACAGGCTTGAAGTGAATCTCAACTCACTCACCAATATGGCCTTTATCGATTACGATAAAGTTGCCCAGATCCAGTTCATTGATGATGACGATTACAACAGGACCTTCGGACACAGCGTAAATGTTAATCCGGGTGAAGCTATCCTCGGCACAGCGAAAAAGATCGACATCGGAAATGAAGTAACTATCGGTGAGGTCACATTTAAGATTACTGAACGTTTTGATGATAAAGTAAGTGAGATCGACAGCACTGCGGGAGCTGCTTCGCCTACTATCTACATGATCGTTGACGATGTTGACGCTGTAGCTCAAAAGTACATTCATTATGAGGACTATAACGGTGAACCGATGCTTGCGTGGTTCTGGTACTGCAGATTCGATACGGGTCTTGATGCTGACGGTCAGATCAAGCTTGCAGAGACTCTGTCCGAAAAGATAAAAGAGGAACTGCAGGGAAAAGGTTTTTCCAATTACTACTGCGAGAGCCATGAAGCGGAGAGAGGAGACTTCATAAGCACATTCGGAGGACTCTTCTTCCTCGGAATCATCCTTAGCATAATATTTCTTGTTTCCTGCGTTGTAATCATTTACTACAAGCAGATATCGGAAGGTTTTGAAGACCAGGCAAGGTTCGGCATCATGCAGAAGGTCGGAATGAACGGCGATGAGATCAAGAAGAGTGTCAACTCGCAGATGCTTACGGTATTCATGATCCCAATCATCTTTGCCTGTGTCCACCTTGTTGTAGTACTGCCGATCGTAAATAAGCTCCTGATGCTTTTCGGTCTCTTCAATTTCGGCTTGCTCCTGATATGTGCCGGTGTCTGTGTTCTGGTCTGCGGATTGTTCTATGCTTTCATCTACAAGGTGACATCGAACGCTTACTACAAGATCGTTTCATAAGAAGCGCGTCATATATTTACACTCCACAGGGCTGTTCCGGAAATGGGGCAGCCCTGTAATTTCTATCCCGTGACCTGTCAGAAGAACTACAGGCTCTTCGTGCGAAAATCCATTGTTTTAGGGCGTTGAGAGCCTACTCAACCAGTGGTAGAGTGCGTTGTTTTCGGGCTTCTCAACCGTCGGTTCGTGGTAAAATAATCCAGGTAGCCTTATCGTCTGAGGTGAAAGGAGGATCCCTTAAAAATGGATCAGGAGAAGATTGGAAAGTTCATATCATCATGCAGAAAGGATGCAGGCCTTACTCAGGCCGCCCTGGCAGACAAGCTCGGTATTACAGACAGGGCCGTCTCAAAGTGGGAAACAGGTAAGAGCCTTCCGGATGCATCTATCATGATCGAACTTTGCAACTTATTAGGTATTACGGTAAATGAACTCCTGACCGGGGAACACATCACCATGGAAGATTATAAGAATAAGGCTGAGGCAAATCTTTTGGAAATGCGTGCAAAGGTTGAGCAGAGAGACAAGACAATGCTCAGAATCGAGACCTGGATGGTTTTTGTCTCTCTTCCGATATATGTTGCAATGGTGCTTATCGGCTCATATGTTTGCAAGATCAACATACCTTTGGGAGTTGCATTGATCGTGCTTGCAATATTGCTCATCGTTACGGTTGCCGTTATCGGCATAAGGATCGAGCACGATGCAGGTTACTATGAATGCCCGAACTGCGGCGAACGTTACGTGCCTTCAATGAAAGCCGTTGTCATGGCACCTCACATTGGCCGTTCGAGAAAGATGACATGTCCTCACTGCGGCAAGAAGGGTTATCATAAGAAAGTAGTTTCCAAGAACAAGGAATAAGGTGGATTTATGGAAAACATGGAATTTGGGACAGTAAGCACATCATCAATGCTGCTCATACTTTTGACGGCAATTTTAGCAATCGCTCTGCCTCTTATAGCAGCAATAATTTGGTGTAAGAAAAAACACGAACCTTTTACGACAGTTCTTATTGGTGCAGCGACTTTCATGTTGTTTGCAATAGTACTCGAAAAGCCTCTCCAGAACATACTGATCTTTCCGGTTCAGATGGGTCTTCCCGAGCATGCGGCAAGTGTGTTTATAAACGCAAGACCTGTTCTCTGGGGAATCATCGTAGGCCTTTTCCCGGGCGTATTCGAAGAAACAGGAAGATTAGTTGCTTTTAAAACGATCCTTCGCAAGAGAACGCAAAGGGAGACCGGTCTGACACACGGTATCGGCCATGGCGGATTCGAAGCAATGTTCATTCTGGGCATTACATACATCGAGTATTTTGTTTTCGCTGTCATGCTAAATCAGGGAACATTCGTCGAGCTTATGGTCGACCCCATCAAAGATACACTTACACCAGATGTTGTTAATCAGATGACCGGTATAGTTGAACAGATTACGACATTCTCTGCGGCTACCATGGGCATTTCATTGTTTGACAGATTATTCGCAGTAGCCTTTCACACCGGCGCATCCATCATGGTCTTTTACTCTGTTAAGGATAAGAAAAAGTGGTGGCTCTATCCTCTTGCGATTATCATCCACACAGCAATTGACGGATTCCTGGGCTTACAGCTGGCAGGAGTATTTGAATTGCCGGATCTCGCCAACGAGTTGATCTTCGCAGTGGCAGCATTTGCAGTATTCTTCGCGGCATTCTTCCTGCTGTATAGGAAAGACAAGCCTAAAGAACAAGTGAATTAAGGCTTTTGAAGCAATATAGAAACTGTTTTAGGCGCAAGGTCATAAATTATTCACAAGTGCTTGCAATCTGTTAATCCCTCTGTTATCATAATCAGGTTTGCTTGAGTTGCCAAACCAGAGGGGACGGTTAATATGTCGACAGTTAAGAGCAAGCGTTTATCCAAGAAGTCTTTAGTATTCATTTCTGTGCTGGTGGTATTTGCTGCTGCTGTTACAACAGTATTCGCCCTGATCTACCAGAAGGGTTACCACGCAACCAGTATGCGCCTTCTCAGAGTAGAAGGCACAGTCAACATTGAGACCGCAAACGGTGGTACAAAACCCGTAATTGACAACATCAGATTCCAGTCCGGTGATGCACTTAATACAGGTGCCGACGGACTTGCTTCTGTCGGTCTCGACGATACCAAAATCATTACACTTCAGAACGACAGCCGTGCTGAATTCACAAAGCAGGGCAAACACCTTGAACTCAAACTGACCAAGGGTGCAGTCTTCTTCAATGTTACGGAGAAGCTCCAGCCTGACGAGACATTTGAGATCAAGACATCTACAATGACAGCCGGCATCAGAGGCACATCCGGTTATGTTTACTACGATGATTCCGGAAGAGATGCCCTAATCATTACTGACGGTGCCGTCGAAGTAAAAGCAACAAATCCAGTTACAGGTGAGACGAAGACTGCCAAAGTCGAAGGCGGTCAGGGTATTACTGTTTATCTCTATTCTGACAGAGAAGAAGATACTGTTACATTCACACTTGAAGAAGTCGGAGTGGAAGATCTCAATGACTTCACAGTTCAGATGATCGCAAACAATGATGAACTCCTTAATAGAGTCTGTGATTATACCGGATGGGACAAGGAAGCATTAAAGGATGTCATAAACAGCATTCCTTCAACAACACCGACCCAAACACCAACTCCTGCCCCTTCCGGTACACAGACTCCGACTCCGACACAGGCGGTGACACCTACACCTACAGTAGCACCTTCGGATACACCGACTCCTGTGCCTACGGCAGGAACTACAGCTACGCCGACACCAAATCCGACAGTAACACTTACTGCAGTACCGACGGCAACGGTTACACCTAAGCCGACGGCAACGGCTACTCCTACTGCTACTCCGACAGCGACATCAACGCCGACGGCTACTCCGACAGCAACACCAACTGCAACGGCGACACCGATACCTTCACCTGTTCCTGATCCTGAAACGACTATTCCTGACGGATACAGCAAGGTAACTGATGCATATAACCGGACGGATGATGACTATACTTATGCTGTTTGGGGAGTAGAATATGACGGTCATGAAGTCTATTTGTGCTACGCCGGTGATTATCCATATGTCTATAAGGGTTGGAACAACTATGAATGGGTTGACCTGACTGTTGAACACGGCAATGATTACGATATAAATAATCATTTGGTTCATGATGCAACTTTTATGCTCCCTGATGGTTCTGTTTACTACTTTGGAACTATGGGCTCAGTACTTAGGGTAATAGTAAATGTCGACGATGAACCAGATGTAGTCAATGTTATAGTTCATGTAGATGATGATCCGGTGCCTGAGGAAGGCTACTCAATCAGGGAAAGATGCTGGAAAGTTAAAAATGCTGATGGCGAACTGATTTTTATCACGGAAAAAACGGTTGGAGATGATAAGGAATATAGAGGCTATAAAGATGGTTCCTGGATAGATCTTACATACAAGGCTTATGCAGGAAACGGATGGGCAAATGCGGTTTTCTATTCAGATTTTGATAACCGGGAACGGTATTATACTGAGGAGTTGTATCATTACGATGTAAATCCTCCCGCGATACCTGCTACAGGTGATTAATTGAATGATAACGTGCTTGCTGGAGATTAGTTAGCAACGAAAACAATATGATATAATTATTTTTTAATAATTATAAAAAGAGGGATGACTTAATGGGATTTAGCTTTAACATCAGAAAAATGACTCTTGGAATGAAGATCATATATTCAGTAGTTGCTTTAGGAATAGTAGCTGCTATAGTTATTGCCATTGTTTTGTCCCGTAACGGATATCTGGCAAATACTATGCGACTTCTTCGTGTAGAAGGTACAGTAAATATTGAGAATGGAGATGGCGGAACCAAACCCGTTATCGATAATATCCGTTTCCAGTCAGGTGATGCACTTAATACCGGAGCAGACGGACTTGCATCTGTCGGACTAGATGATTCCAAGATCGTTACTCTTCAGAATGACAGTAGAGCAGAGTTCACCAAGAGCGGAAAACGCCTTGAACTTAAACTGACAAAGGGAGCTCTTTTCTTTAACGTAACAGAGAAGCTTAGTGAAGATGAGACATTTGAGATTAAGACATCTACAATGACTGCCGGCATAAGAGGTACATCAGGTTATGTTTACTACGATGACGATGGCAGGGACTCTCTCATAATCACTGATGGTGTGGTTATCGTAACTGCGATTAATCCTGAGACAGGAGAGACGAAGTATGCAGAAGTCCGTGGCGGACAGCGTATTACTGTATATCTCTATTCTGACAGAACCCAGGACAGTGTTGAGTTCTCAATCACAGATGTTAAAGAGAATGATCTCCCTGAATTCCCATTGCAGATGATTTCCGAGAACGAAGAACTCATTAACAGGGTTTGTGAATTCACCGGCTGGGACAATGAAGCTTTGAAGGCAGCGGCAAGTGCAGCGCTTGCAGCAGTTACTGCTAATCCCGATGTTACAGCAACACCTGTTCCTACATCTAACGCAACTGCTACACCTAAGCCGACTAATACGGTAACTCCTACACCGTCTTCTACACCTTCTCCGACACCTGAACCGGAGGAAACGGAAGAGACTGAAGAAACAGAAGCTGAAGCAACATCAACTCCTACACCTTCACCTGTTCCTGAGGCTACAGCTACACCGACACAGACACCGGTACCTACAGATACACCTGTTCCTACAAGCACGCCTATTCCAACACCTTCTGAAACTGAACCGGAACCTACACCGGAACCGACGGTGTATTACAAAGTGAATATTAGTGTAATGGAAGTTGGTGGCGGCGGTTCAACATTTGGACCATATTCTGATGTTGTATATGAAATTCCTTATGAGTATGGACCGGATTGGAATCAAGCTTACGAAGAATATGTCAATGCATACATTATGGGAAAATATGACGATGCAGCATATTTGTTCTCACATGGTGACCCTGAAGCTTATGAGGTTTGATAGGGTTGCAGAAAAAGGCTAATAGCTTTTGAAGCATTAAGGTATAAGTTTATACCTTTGATATAGTAGAAATGTTAGGCCACTTGTGAATCGAAAGGCGGTTTGTTATGAACTTAATCGATAGAATCAAGAAAATGCCTCTCGGAATAAAGATAGCTTGTTCTGCAGCGGTAGTGGCAGTTATAGCAGCAGTTATTGTTGTTATTGTTCTTTCACGGAATGGTTATGTTGCAAATACCATGCGACTCCTTCGTGTTGAAGGAACTGTTACCATTGAAGATTCAAAAGGCGGCACTAAACCTGTTATTGATAATATTCGTTTCCAATCCGGCGATGCTTTGAGTACCGGATCTGACGGAATTGCTTCCGTCGGACTTGATGATACTAAGATCATCACTCTGCAGAATGACAGCAGAGCTGAGTTCACAAAGCAGGGAAAACATCTGGAACTCAGACTTACCAAAGGTGCTGTTTTCTTTAATGTTACAGAGAAACTCCAGCCGGATGAAACATTTGAGATAAAGACATCTACCATGACAGCCGGAATCAGAGGAACATCCGGAATTGTCTATTACGATGAAGAATCTAACAGGGACGCGTTGATCGTTACTGACGGTGCTGTTATTGTTACGGCAACAAATCCTGAAACCGGTGAGACAAGGTATGCTGAAGTCCGCGGCGGACAGAGGATCAAAGTCTATCTCTATTCTGACAGACCAGAAAACACGGTCGATTTCGATCTTGATGATGTTACAGAGGAGGAACTCTCGGATTTCACACTTGAAATGCTCGTGGAAGATGACGAACTCCTTAACAGAGTGTGTGACTACACAGGCTGGGATAAAGATAAGCTTGTCAGTTTTGTTGATGACATTAACAGCGGGAAGGTAACAGGTCAGGTGATAACATTGACACCTACTCCCGAAGTTACCGAAACACCTGATCAGACTACTTCTCCTACACCTTCAGTGACGGTAACGCCAACGGCGTCCCCGTCTCCGTCAGTCAGTCCGACAGTAACGCCGACGCCTAAACCGGCAGGCGGTGCTAATGCGACGTCTACCCCTACGCCTACAGTAACTCCTGTTCCTACTGTTACTAATAAACCTACTGCAACTGCTACACCCACTGCTACAGTAACCCCCAAGCCTACTGCTACAGCAACACCCAGTCCTAAGGCGGCTACACCGACAGATGAGCCTGAACCTACACCTGCTACATATAAGGGCCACGTCATAAAAGAAGACTGTGCTCCTACAGAAGTTTGGGGTGAAGAGTTTGAAGGCAAACTGAGATATGTCTGCTACGATGAGTCTTCGGATAAGTACTATGGATATGCAGAAGGCAGTGATTCCTGGATCGAAGTAGTAAAGCTTGAAGAAAACCGTGGATATCAATATCCGGATAGAGACAGCTTCTATTATCATGTAGAAGAGGACGAGGGTGAACCTGAAGTAAAGTCCGGTTGTTCAAAGACTTCATACTGGGGTGATGAGTATGAGGACAAAACCATATATATCTGCAAAGATGATGATTATAACTATTATGGATATGATAATGGTGATTGGGTATTGCTCGATACTGATAGTGTAGTTATGGCTGATGGTGTTGTATTCGTGATTGCCGGAACATATGACGAGTATTTCTCATACAGCTGGGGTCCGGCATTTAATGATCTTGAACCGGATTTACCGGATGGATATTACAGTTATATTTGGGGAGAAGAGTATAAAGGTGAGACAATATACATTTGCAGCCAGACTTATTATGTAGACGGCCATGAAGGAACAAGATTTATGGGTTATGCTGATGATGACTGGATAGAATTGGATGTTTATCAATATGAAAGAGAAAACATAATTCATTATACAAGAACTGACACACTGGAAGATTACTATACTCAACCTGCATAAATACTTATGAACGAACGAACCAAAAATCTGATCATTGCTTTTGTCTGGGCTTTATCAATAACCGTGTTGTGCGCGCTTGGTGTTTTCAGGCGTCCTGAGTTGTGGATAGAGGATGAGATATTCCAGAATCCTGAAGCGGTGCCCGGTGATATTGTTATCATCGGTATCGATGAGAAAGACATAAATGAATTCGGATCTTACAGTTCGTGGGACAGATCCGTTATGGCATCTGCCTTGGAAATGCTTGCATCTGATCCTGACCAGCGTCCTGCCGTAGTAGCAATCGATACCATGTATACAGGTAATATCGAGGGAAAAGAAGAAGGCGATGAAAGACTGGCCGCTGCAGCTGCTGAATTGGGTAATGTTATTACTGCTTCACAGGCTACATTCGGAACGAGAACAACTTTCGGAAGTGCTTCAGTTATAATTGATGACTTCGCTGTATTGAGTTACGAAGAACCTTACCAGGCACTAAAAGATGTTACCGTTCAGGGACACATCAATGCGATGTACGATATGGACGGTATCGTGCGTCATGCACTTTTATATGTTGAACCCGATGGAAAAAGAGTTTATTCGATGCAGTTTGAAGCTGCAAGAATGTATGCTTTGCAGAAAGGATTCGATGTGCAGGTTCCTCCTACAAATTCAAGAGGACAGTACTTCATTTCGTTCTCTGCCCAGCCAGGCAATTTCTATGACGGTGTCAACTTGAGCATGTTGATCCACGGTGAAGTAGATCCTTCTTACTACGCAGGAAAGCTCGTCCTTATCGGACCTTATACTACAGGTCTTCAGGATGCTTACAACACACCTATCGATAAGGGCCGGATGATGTATGGCGTTGAGTATCAGGCCAATGTAATACAGTGCATCCTTGATGGTAATTACAAGGAAGAAACTCCGGACTATTTCCAGATCGGAGCGCTGTTTATCGTATGCTTTGCTTTCTATTATTTCTGCAATAACAGAAAACTCAGATTTACCATTCCTGCACTTGTCATCGGTGAGTTCGTAGCTATCGGTATTTCCATGTGGCTTTATTCCCTGGGATATATAACACATGCTTTGTGGATTCCTTTGGGACTCTTTGTATTGTTTGTTGCGAGTGTTGCTACCAACTATATCCGTGCTGCTATCGAGAGACAGAACGTAACGAGAACTTTCGAAAGGTATGTTGCTCCCAATATCGTTAATGAGATCCTGAAGGAAGGTACTGACAGCCTGAAGCTCGGCGGAAAGCTTTGCGACATTGCGGTTCTTTTCGTAGACATCAGAGGATTTACTACCATGTCAGAGCGTCTGTCTCCTGAGGAAGTTGTTTATATCCTAAATCAGTATCTGTCCATGACAAGTGCCTGTGTAGAAAGGCATCAGGGTACTCTTGATAAGTTCGTCGGAGATGCCACGATGGCATTCTGGGGTGCGCCGATTGCAGATGATGAAGCAATTTATCACGCAGCATTGACAGCAATTGATATAATAAAGGGAGCGGATGAACTTTCTGCTAAACTTAAAGCAGAAGTAAACGAGGAGATCCATGTCGGAGTCGGTGTTAACTTCGGACCTGCAGTCGTAGGCAACATGGGATCTGAAAGAAGAATGGACTACACTGCCATTGGTGATACTGTAAATACATCTGCAAGACTTGAAGCTAACGCTCCAGGTGGTACTATTTATGTAAGCAGAGCAGTGGCTGATGCATTGAAGGGACGAATGAAGTGCGTCCCGCTCGAAAAGCCAATTAAGCTCAAAGGTAAGGCTGACGGATTTGAGATCCTGAGTCTTATCGGACCGGAGGAAGAATAAAGATGCTGAAGTTTTTGGGAAGAGGTTCTGCTTTTACGGATGAGCACAACAGTGCTTATTTCATTGAGAATGATGAACTTATTTTGATCGACTGCCCCATGAGTGCTTTTATCAGATTGAATGATAAAAACCTCGCATTATTTGATCACATTTATGTGCTTGTAACTCATACGCATGGGGATCATTCGGGCGGTATTGGGATGCTTATAGACCTGCTTCAGTTTTCCGTTAAGACGCCGATTACCATCGTCGCTCCGTCAAAGGAAGTCGAGGCAGATCTGTTCTATCTTCTTTCAAGAATCGAAGGCTGCAGTTCTTCCTGGTATGAACTGATCAATGTTGAAGATCTCGATAAGGACTGGTTCGTCCGTTCGATCCCTACTACACACACGGAAGAGCTTGAAGGCAAGTGCTTCGGTTTCCAGCTTAAAGTTGAAGGACGCAACGTAGTTTATACCGGTGATACGAATACGCTTATTCCTTATGAACCGTATATAGAGAAGGGTACATACCTTTACTGCGAGATATCCGCGTACAAGAGTTCGGTTCACCTTTATTGCACTGAAATACACAACAAGATCAAAGAATATATTGCATCAGGCGTTAGCGTATATCTTATGCATATGGATGACGAGCGCAGGATATTACAAGTTATGAGTGATACCGGTGCCGAACTTGCACCGCTTGAACTTGGAGGAGCTACTATGGAAGACAACGGAAGAATGTTGAGCGGTATCTTTGACATTACGAACAGTCTTTACAAAGATATGTGTATGAACGACAGTAAGGACCATAATCTCCTTTTCTCGTATCTTACAGAACTCAGCAAAACGATCGTTGATGCTGACAGAGCAAGCTTCTGGAAGTGGGATAAGAGAAAGGGACAGATCTGGACGCTCTCTGCAATGGGTATCGATAAGATCGTAGTTCCTGATAACACAGGTCTTGTAGGTAAGGCTTTGAGAACAAAGAAAATGGTCATCACGAATGATCCTTACAATGATCCGGATTTTAACAGGGAAGTAGACCTTAAGACAGGTTATACGACCAAGTCCATACTTGTTCTTCCCGTAGCTGATATCAACGGTAATTTCATAGGTGCTCTTCAGATCATTAACAAGAATGATGAGCACGGCTTCGATGAAGACACAGATCCCAAGAAGCTTTCTCTTGCTGCTCTTGTTTGCGGAATTGCCCTTGAGTCAGAGACATTCCTTGAGGATTCGCATCACGACAAACTTACCGGTCTTAAGAACAGAATGGGCTTCTACTATGACTTCGGAAATAAGTATAAGGATTATCTTATTCCGGGTTCCGGCAAGACAATGTCAGTATTTATCTGCGACATCGATAAGTTTAAGCGCATAAACGATACATACGGACACAATGCAGGTGACGATGTTCTTGCATTTACAGCCCACCTTATCGAATCTTTCTGCGGCGAAAATGACGGTGTCTACAGATGGGGCGGTGAGGAGTTCGTTATGGTACTCCGTGATACGGATCTCGAAGAAACTGTTAATAAAGCAGAAGAGATCAGAGTAAAGCTCATGGAATCCGATATCGAAGCAGACGGCAACACACTGAGATGTACATTGAGCTTCGGCTGTGCGCTTTTCGATCCTTTGAAATCAATCGAGGATAACGTCAGTGCTGCCGATGAGAAGCTATATACAGCGAAAGAGACGGGAAGGAACAAAGTCTGCTGGGAATAAAGCGTATTGTAAAATATTGTTGATTATTGTAATATTTACGCATATGAAAGGACCTGTGTTTAAAAACACAGGTTTTTTCAAAGGTAATTAAGGATAGATTTATTTGGGAGGTTAACATGGCGTTTTGCAGAAAATGTGGTGAATTTATGGCTGATGACGATCTTGTCTGTGTTAAGTGCGGAACAAAAGTTAAGACAGCTAAGGATGATCTTATCGATAAGCTTGTAAGATACAAGCAGCTTCTAGCTGAGTGTGAGGAACTCAAGACGATGATGAAGCCGCAGAATTCTTATGTTTCAGACGAGCCTGCCGTTTATAAGACGAGATCTTTCATGAGGTATTTCTGGCCTTTCCTGGTAGGTGGTGTTGTCGGCGGTTATGTTGTGTATTTGCTCGCGACAGTACTTTCCGTGGCAACGTTATCGGACAATATGACTGCCGAGGCGGCGATCAACATGGCTATGGGAGACGTGTTTGGCGGCTATATTGTTGCAATAATAGTCGCTTTAGCGATCATCATCATTGGTATTAAGATTTCCAAGAACAAGCAGGCAGCGTTTAACAGCAATGCTGAATACATGATGAGACAGGCTGACAAGAGAAGACAGGAGGCCCAGGATAATCAGAAGATCCTCAATGTATATCAGGAGAACGTTACTGAGATGCACCTTTACGAACATCTGGTTCCTGAGCAGTACCGCACATCCGCAAAGGTCGGTACTATCATCGATCTTCTTAAAGAGGATAAAGCTGAGACTGTTGAAGAAGCTTGCTCATTGTTCGGCTGAACCTGACATTACATTAAAAATGTTTCATACAGGCTGTCTGCAAATTGGGGCAGCCTGTATTTCATTTAACCTATTTCATTATTCCCGAAATGATGTAAAATCTACCCTTGGTCAAAGGAGGGAATATGCGTAAGATAACAAGCACAATCAGGAATAATCCGATCCTGTGCATATCAGGATTGCTTGCTCTCATATCCTGCTTTTTCGTGTTGCCGGATCTGCAGTATTTTTCTTATATAAACGTAAGAGTACTCGCCATCCTTTTCGGACTGATGCTGATCGTTGCTGCATTAGGTCACATCGGCACCTTTGATGTGCTCACGAACAAGCTCCTTTCAAAAGTTAAGACATACAGAGGAATAAGTCTTCTGATGTCACTTCTCTCATTTTTCTTAAGCATGTTCCTTACAAATGACGTGTCTCTTGTTACACTTGTTCCGTTTGCGATAATGGTGCTCGCTCCATTCGGTGAGAACAGGAAACTCATGTTTACTCTGATAATCATGACTGTAGCTGCAAATCTCGGAAGCATGCTCACTCCGATCGGCAATCCGCAGAATCTTTATCTCTACGATAATTACAAGATCGCGCTTCCGGAATTTCTCTTGCTCATGATCCCTTATTCGGCACTGTCGCTTGCATTGATCGTTGCTCTGACATTCATACTGGTTAAGGGCTCTGACAAACTTCCGCCTTTAAAAAATGCAGAAGTAAAGAAGCTGTCTTTTGTAAAGCTCCTGATCTATTTTGCGTTGTTCGTACTGAATATACTGACAGTTGTAGGATATGTTCACTTCCTGATCTCTTTAGGCGTTACAGTCGCAGTCATGCTTATAATGGACCGCAAGTCATTTAAGAAAGCAGACTACAACCTTCTTGCAACTTTCGTTTTCTTCTTCATACTCATAGGTAATATCGGACGCATAGATGCGATCACGGGTGCTCTTTCAGGACTCGTATCAAGCTATCCCGTACCTGCTGCAATCCTGTCTTCACAGATAATCAGCAACGTTCCTGCAGCCATGCTTTTGTCGGCATTCACAGATGACGGTAAGTCTCTTATCATCGGAACAAATCTCGGCGGCCTCGGTACACTCATTGCGAGTATGGCAAGTCTTATCACTTACAGATTCCATGCAAAGTTTTCGAAGGAACAGAAAGAGAAGACGGGCGGAAAGCAGGATAACTATATCCTGAACTTTACCATTATCAATATCGTAATGCTCGTGATTCTTTTCGGATTATATCTGATCTTAAATCATTGAAGTCCGGGTTTTACTTTTGATCTGATAAGTCGATATATCTTCGCTTCTGCCACTTTCCCGATATGACTTTGAATAAGGGTTTTGTTATCAGGTTATATAATTCATAGATCACAAAACTGATCAGGTATATGGCGATCGTGGTGCCGATAATGTGCAGTATGAGCACTCCGGTGTTCCCCTGGACAAATGCCGGTATATTAAAATATTCAAGCAGATTAATGTGTATCAGATAAGTAGGGAAAGATGCTGCCGCAAGTACATTGATCACCTTATTTTTCTTTATATTCATGTTCTTGAAAACAAGGAATATCAATACTGCTTCCGAGATAACAAAAGGACTGTCATAATACCAGCCGGTGGTGCCGTCTATCGCGCCGCCCAGGACGAAGAATTCAAGATAAGTCCAGTAGATTATTAAGGCAACGTTGACTATAAGAAGGACAGCCAGCGAACCGTTCTTAAACTTTTTCCCGTCTTCTTCAATGTCTCTTAAATAGCAGCCGATAAGATACATCATTATAAAGTTGACGATCGTATATCCTGCGCCGGAACCGAATAATCCTATGGAACTTATGCCCTGCATCATGCCGTTTGAACTGACCGACTCCGCGCCCCAGATAGAATTTTTGGAGGCATAAGTGAGTACCTCCCAGGCGATAGGGTATAACGAGAATAATGCTATGAAGATAATGAGCAGCTGCTTTTGCTTTTTTCTGTTCAGATGTGACCACATCAGATTTATATATGGTGACAGAATATAGAGAGCTATATAAACGAATATGAACCAGTAGCTGGGTGAGAAGTAAGATACGAACGTTGAAGCCGAGAACGGTTTACCTGAAGGCAATTCCTTAATGAAATATGCGGTGAGCTCGAAAACCACATACATCGAAAGAAGCTTAACAGGTTTAAGCAGGTCCGCTTTTGAAGAACCTTTCATGAAGTAACCGGAGATAAGAACGAAGAGGTTAACAGTACAAATGGATATCGATTCAAAGAACACCATCACAAACTGATTTGCGCTAAGTCCGGACGCATTGGCAAACCCTCCGCCAATGCCTGAATTATTATAGTGGAGCAATACTACACCCAGAGCGGCAAAGACCCTTAGTAGTTCAATGTTAGATTGTCTTTCTGTGCGCTCGGTCATGATGTTTGTAAACTAGTCAGCAAAGAAGTTCCGGTAATATCTTAATCAATTATATCATTTGCGGTTACCGGTTCGGATTACATGCTATACATAGAAAACGGTGCATCTCATTTAATGAAATGCACCGGTCAGTTATTACTCTGTGATGTATTCGCTGTATGCTTTCTTTATGATGTCCCAGTCGAGATCGAACCTGGACATATGCTTTGCAAAAGCCGCATCTACCGCATCCTTGTCATGGGCAGCAATGGCATCAGCTATTGCCTTGTGATCTGATACGAGCTTAACATCCTTGATCGTCTTAAGTGAAAGTGATCTTACGCGGTCGAAGTGAAGGCTCATGAGACCTACCATGTAGAAGCACTGCATCTTGTTGCAAATGACATAGATATCTTTATGGAATTCATTATCAAGATCTAAGAATCTCGGAGGATCGTTCTCGATGTAGAACTCCTGAAGCTTGATGTTAGCGTAGAGTTTTTGGATATCTTCTTCGGTAGCTACATCGCAGGCTTCCTTAAGGAGCGCACCTTCAACCGCAATACGAAGGAATCTTGATTCCTTTATCAGTTCGTAATCGATAAGTGATACGCTGCAGCCCTTTTGGGGAAGGATATTTACGATCTTTGATTTCGATAATTCGAGGAAAGCTTCATGTACCGGAGTTCTGGAGATTCCGAGCTGAGTTGCGATCTCCTGCTCACCGATAAGACTGCCTGGTTTGATCTCCATGTTGATGATGTTGTCTTTAACAATACGAAAAGCATATTCGCGGTTTGGTTCGAACGTGTTTTTAGGTGTTATGATCATCGCTATTATCCCCTTTATAAATCGAAATCTATAAAGAAACTAACATAAATTAATATTTATGTCTACTTCTTACATTCTAATTGGCAACGGCTGAATGCAATGTTTTTCTGACCGCTCCGTTCTCCTTAATGAGCTCGTCCAGATACTTCTCGATAACGGGTGTCAGACCGGTCTTGTTGATGTCAAGTCCGAATACCGTTTCGTTAGAAAGAATGCCGGAGAGTTTACCTGATACGCTGCCGTCCATTTGGTAACTGATGCCCTGTGCTTTCAGCTCATTCTGGAAATGTTCTGCCATCGGATCGGGGCTGATCTCAAATGCATTTCCGTTATCGTCAACTGCAAGAAGATATCTGAGCCATCCTGCAATAACAAGCGGAATGAGTTTGAGCTTGGGGAGAACATCAGGATCCTGTTCAAGATAAGAAGACAGAGTGATTCCGAATCTGATCGGGAGCTTTTGGCTCGTGTCGGTTGCGATTCTCTGGGGAGTATCAGGGAGGAAAGGATTGGGGAATCTTTCTTCTAATACTTCCTTGAGGAACTTTTCAGGATTTAAGATCTTCGGATCGCATACGACAGGAAGACACTCGTTGTAACCGAGTTTGGTAACGAGTGTTTTCAGGTCTTCATCTTTCATCTCTTCAGATATCTTTGTAAATCCCAAAAGGCATCCGAAGATAGCAAGTGAAGTATGAAGAGGATTAAGGCACGCAGTGACTTTCATTCTCTCCGCCTTATCAACCGTGTCGCGGTCTGTGAGGATAACTCCGCCTTTATCAAGTGCCGGTCTTCCGTTGGGGAAGAGGTCTTCTACGACGAGATATTCAGGTACTTCCGCATTTACGAAAGGAGCTGCAAATACACCCGTTGTTGTCTTTACGCTTTTAAGATTGTCGATGCCCAGGCCGGTAAGCTTGTTCAGGATCTCGTCTGAAGGCCTAGGTGTGATTTTGTCGATCATGCTCCAGGGGTACGCTATTCGGGAAGGATCGCTTGCATAATCGCGGAAAGAAGAATCCACATAGCCCTTATCAACCCAGGCATCGATTATCTCCAATACTGATGATTTGAGTTTGTCGCCGTTGTGACTGCAGTTATCCATACTGACCAATGCCAAAGGATATTTACCTGCCTTGTATCTCTCGAAAAGAAGTGCGGCGATAAACCCCATGCATGTGAGCGAATGTGAAGGTCCGTTCTCCATGTCCTTTGCTGCGGAATCGTACAGATTGCCGTCAGCATCTCTTAATGCATAACCCTTTTCGGTGATCGTGAAAGATATGATCTGAAGGGAAGGGCTTGCAGCTATCTCATTAAGTCTTTTGATGTTTTCTTCGATATCGTAATTGGCAGCGATCGCTTCTGTGATGTTGCCAATGATCTCATAACCTGTATTGCCGTCAGGTCTTAGGTCGCAGATGATCGAGAGATTATCGAAAGGCTTGTAAACGCGCTCGAAATTCTCATAATCCTGTGTGCCGCAGACAACGATCCCGGTATCGGCAAGACCCTGGTTTAAAAGTCTCTGGTTTATCCTTGCGATAAATGCCCTGAAGATGTTTCCTCCGCCGACATGAAGCCATGTCGGATTTGCTGTTGTAGCATTAATGCATGCGTCGATATCGTACTTGGGAAGAACGACATTTATGCCGTTCCAGAATTCTTCGTTCTTAAGATTAGCTTTGGACAGATCCATAATTAAGATTCCTTTCAATACTTCTGCCTCGCACAAAACCGATAACCTTATAAGCATTTATAAGATTATCGGTTTTGAGGGGCAAGGGAGGAGTAGTTATTACCGTTTTTTATTTCTTAATTCAACAAAGCTTACTAACGGCTTCCCATAAACCGTTGATGTAAGTAGCGCCCAGCGCGCGGTCGTAAAGACCATAACCCGGTCTTCCGACTTCACCCCATATCATGCGGCCGTGGTCCGGACGGATGTATCCGTCAAAACCGTTCTCGTAAAGAGCTTTTACGATAGCGAACATATCAAGGTCACCTTCAGAAGACAGATGAGCCGATTCATGGAAATCTGTTTCTGATGTGTGCTTTACGTTTCTTAAGTGAACGAAATGAACTTTGCCTGTAGGTGTAAATGTCTTGGCGATATCCACAACGTCATTATGGATACCTGCGCCGAGACTGCCGGTGCAGAGTGTAAGTCCGTTTCTCTTAGATGTATTGAGATTAAGATACTTGTCGATTGATTCTTTGCTGTTGACGACCTTCGGAAGATTGAAAAGCGGGAACGGAGGATCGTCAGGATGAACTGCGAAATTGATATCAAGCTCTTCAGCGACAGGAACAATTGCATCGAGGAAATACTTGATGTTCTTGAAGTATTCTTCGGAAGAAACATGCTGATAGAATTCGATGTCTTCTGCCATCTTGCCGAATCTCTCAGGCTCCCAGCCGGGAAGACTGAAATCATTAGCACCGTCGATCATGGAAGAAGTAATTGATTCCAATGTAAGTTTGGTAGCTATGTCATGGGAATAAGCCATTGCGGTACTGCCGTCGGAGAGTGGCATTGCGAGGTCACTTCTGTACCAGTCCATAACAGGCATGAAGTTGTAGCAGATGCATTTAACTCCGGCCTTGGCAAGATTTCTCATTGACTCAATATAGTTATCAATGAGCATATCACGAGAAGGGAGGCCCTTTTTAATATCTTCGTGAATGTTGAGGCTCTCGATGACTTCCATCTCAAGTCCATAAGAATTGATCTCATCTTTTACAAGATTGATCTCATCCATGGTCCAGACATCTCCGACAGGGATCCTGGTAAGATGAGTGGCAACGCCGCTGACACCGGGAATCTGTCTGATCTGCTGAAGAGTTACGCTGTCATCGCCGTATGGAAACCACCGTAAAACCAATTTCATATGCACTATTACCACCCGAAAAGAATTTAAGAAGATTTGCAGACAATACTAAATCCTCACTCTGTCCACTAGTATACTAGTAGGATTAGCATGTGTCAATAGACTATGACATGTGAAAATCTTAACTCTAATAAAGGTTTTGAAATACCCTACTAAATACAGTAAAAAAGGGGAGAAGTTATGAAAAAAGCCGCATTGCGCGGCCTGTTTTAAACATTGCATTTTCGAAATGCCAAAAAACTTTAATTGTTCTCTTCCGTTTCAGCAGGAGTATCTTCTTCGATCTGGTCTCTTTTCTGGGACTTAGGCTTGAACAATCTGAAGAGGACCGGAATGAAAACAATGAATCCAAAGGTCTTTACGACTTCTTCCAAAGAAGCATAATAAAGTGTTCCGAGTTCATAGTGTTCTTCGGTTACGATAGTCATGTTCGTGCATGTCTTCATTAATGTATATAAAAGAATACCGATCACAATTAATGCTGTTGATATGATGGTTGTTTTAACAGGGATCTTCTCATACTTCTCAGGGTTGAGTTTCTTTGCGCTTATGAATATTCCAGCAAAAACAAAACCCGCTGAAAGGATACCTGATATAAGCTGTATGTAATTAAGATACTCAGACATTATCGATTGCCTCGCTTGCTTTGTCTTCAGCAGGATCTTCTTCACGTGAACTCTCGACATCGATTGCTCTGGTAAATGCCTTCTCCGTGATCATCTGGCAAAGATAAGTTGCACCGACAGGGATCACAAGTGCAGAAGGCGGGAAGCCGATGCTGATAGCGATCGCGATGATGATTATAAACCAGATCAGAATGAATTTCGGGAAGTTGATCATGCAGAGAGTGAAACTGTTTTTAAGCGTTCCCTTAATGCCGTTGTTGAACCTTGCCATCAGCGCATACACGAAAGGCAGTGTGAAGATGAGCGGAAGCAGGGGCAGGAGAGATACGATCATGTACCAGTCGGGTAGCCTTATGTCGCCCCATCCGAAAAACGCAAAATAGATATTGAATCCGGCGATCGCGCTGTAAATAAGATAGAGCATATGCACAATAATTCCGTTCTTAAGATTGTCCTTAAGTGAGTGCATGAAATCTTTACTTATGCTGTCGCTTTTCTTATAGTATTTCCGATAGACGGTGTAATACAGAGCAGTTACGGATGCGCCTATCGTAACAACAGGAAGACAGAACAGCAGAAAAAGAGCGGAGATGGTTACTACATCTCCAATTACCTTACAGGCCCTGTAAAGCCAGCTGTTCGTGATAGTGTCTAACGATTTCTTAGCCATATTCTGCGTACCTTGTTGTCAGTATAAAAGCAAAAAGCGCAACTTGTCAACTAGAATGGTAGACAAAGAGCATCCTTAAATATAGAATAAACTCAAAGGCAGGTGATAAATATGGGTGATACCAAGCTAAAAGGAATATACTCCAACGGACTCGTCCTTCAAAGAAATAAAGAAATAATCATTGAAGGTAAAGATACTTCAGCAGCGGAAGTCGTAGTGACTCTGGCAGGAAGTTCCGTTACCGCAAAAGTAGAAGGCGGCGTATTCAAAGCGGTATTCCCGCCGATGGATGCGGTTTTCGATACTGAACTCAAAGTGGAAGGAACGGAAACAGTAACGATCAAAGATGTCTGCATCGGCGACGTATATATGCTTACAGGCCAGTCCAACATGGAACTGCCGGTCATCAGAACTTACGATCTTAACAAAGAAGAGATCGAAGCTGAAGATTTCGAATACGTAAGACAATACAGATTAACGCCTGACCTTGAGATCCCGCTTAAGGGAGAAGAATCGATCTGTAAGCTTCCCGAAAATGATTGGGTGAAAGCTTCAGGAAAAGGCAAGTATGAGATAAGTGCCATTGGTTTTTATGCAGCGAAAAGAATATTTAAAGAAAAGAACGTTCCTATCGGACTTATCTTAAGTGCGCAGGGCGGTTCGAACATTGAATCATGGATGTGCGAAGAAGATCTTTTCGAGACCGGAACCAAAGAGGAACAGATAGCACCGTTCAGGGGCAAAGGCGCTCTTAAGGCTTACGTCGATGAAGGCAATAAGAAGACTGTCGCATGGCGCGAGAATACGATCGATAAAGACTTCTCCATTGAAGAAGCGTTGTCCGAAGGAGTTAAGATCAAGATGCCTTGCATCATTGCAGATGAATTCTTCGGAAGCGTATGGTTCGTAAAAGAATTCGATCTTGATAAGCAGGTCGAAGGTGAGTGCCTCTTACGACTCGGCGATCTCATCGATGCCGACGTTACTTATGTAAATGGTGTTGAGGTCGGCAGGACAGAGTACCAGTATCCTCCGCGCAAATACAGATTCGACAGTTCGATATTAAAGCAGGGAAAGAATGTCATCTGGACAAGACTCATCATCGAGCTTGGTGCCGGCGGTTTTGTTCCCGGTCATCCATACCGTCTTGAGACCTCAGCCGGAGACATCGATCTCACAGGCGAGTGGACGATGGTGGTGGAGAAGATCACAGAGAAATTCAAGCCAAACATGATGGCTCAGAATATTCCTTCGGCACTTTACTATGCCAGCCTGGTCACATTAAAAAATATAAGTGTTTCACAGATATGGTGGTGCCAGGGCGAATCGAATGCTGACTTCCCTGAAGGCTATGATAAGAAGATGATACTTACTTTTAAGAAGATGCGTGAGATCTTTGGAGAGATTCCTGTTGTATTGGTAAGGATCGCTGACTATATCAATCCATTGAAGGATACGCATATTCCAGACGGATGGAAGAAGATCCAGGAACTTCAGGATCTCGCTCCGACCTACATAGAAAATATCAAAGTTGTAGCTAGTCCGGCACCTGATCCGATACACGAACTGCATCCGCAGAATAAGAGCGGAATAGGTTTGGACGTAGCGAAAGCATCAATGGAATTTTAGGTAAATATACTAAATTATATAAGAAATGCTGTCTGTTTTCGGGACAGCATTTTCTATTATTCGAATTACACAAAAACGCGCACTAGAATGGTAGAAATCTATTGACATATCACAAGCATGGTGATAACCTCATTACATGATAACTTCCATGCAAGTATACAAGAACGCTTGACGAGTTAGATTTTAACTAAACTTAGACACTTAAGAGGTTAAACAAAATGGCTAAGAAAGAAGACGTTTCAAATATCATAGCGTGGTCACCGAGACAAATATCAACTCGTGAAAGACTGGTTAAGGATTTCAGAATCAATTGGCAGCTCTATGCCATGTTTCTTCTCCCGGTAATTTATTACATCATCTTCAGATATATTCCGATGTTCGGTAATATCCTTGCTTTCCGTAAGTACAATCCGGGCGGAAGCATTTTCGGTCAGGGTCCTCTGACTCTTAAGTACTTTAAGCAGTTCATTACAGCCAAGCCTTTCTGGCAGGCATTTTCAAATACATTGATCTTGAACGGTCTGTATCTGCTTTTCAGATTCCCGCTTACTCTTCTTTTCGCGTTGCTCTTAAACGAGATCAAAAACCTTCATTGGAAGAAGTTCGTTCAGACAGTTTCTTATCTCCCGCACTTCATCTCAATGGTTATCGTTTGCGGTATGTTAAAAGAGCTCCTTTCAACACATGGTCCTATCAATGATCTTATCTATAAGCTCGGCGGCGAGAAGATAAGCTTCATCTCACTTGCAGAATGGTTCAGAACGATCTTCGTCACATCAGGTGTATGGCAGAGCTTAGGTTGGGGTACGATACTTTACCTCGCAGCAATGTCCGGCATCAATCCCTCACTCTATGAGGCTGCAACGGTTGACGGCGCTTCACACTTCCAGCAGGTAATCCACGTAACCATCCCTTGCATCCTTCCTACTATCGCTACGCTCCTTATTCTTGATATCGGCGGCCTTGTAGGTTCAGGCGGTGCATTCGAGAAGGTATATCTCCTCTACAGCCCTATGACATATGAGACATCAGATATCGTTTCAACATACGTCTTCCGTATGGGTGTCGAGTCAGGAAGCATTAACTTCGCGACGGCGGTTGGTCTTTTCGAAGGTTTGATAAATCTCGTGCTTCTTACATGCGCTAACTTTGTATCACGCAAAGTAGCAAAGACGAGTCTTTGGTAAGGAGGGAACAGCATGAGCATTATTGATAATACCAAGGGTACGATCCACGTACATAATCCTAAGAACCAGATCAAGGAATCTGCAGGATATAAAGCTTTCACAATTGTGAATACGATCATAATGATATTTATCTCATTTGTTACGCTTTATCCTTTCCTTTATCTCGTATCTCAGTCCTTCTCATCAGACCAGGCTATCTATGCCGGTCATACGGGATTGATCCCTGAAGGGTTCAATATCGATACATATAAGTATGTAATTACACGTAACCCGATAGCTCCCTGGCCGGATCTTTTCCCAGATTTTAGGATTCCGGAGTTTATCGTTTACTACATGAATACGATCTTCTATACCATAGTAGGAACCGTATTGTCACTTTTCTTCTCATCGATTCTTGCTTATCCGTTATCTAAGCCGAATCTTAGAGTTAATAAGATCCTTTCGCCTTTTATCATCTTCACGATGTATTTCGGCGGCGGACTTATCGCAAACTACGTATTGGTATTAAGACTCGGACTCAAGAACTCAATGTGGGGATTCATTCTCCCGATGCTCATCAGCACTTACTATGTAATCCTCATGAGATCGTTCTTCATGACCATTCCTAAAGATCTTGAAGAAGCAGGAGAGATCGACGGTCTTAACAAGTGGGGCGTTTTCTGGTACATCGCCAGACCTTTGTCCACACCTATCATCGCAACAATGACTTTGTTCTATGCGGTTATGTACTGGAACAACTGGTTCAACGCAAAGCTCTACTTGCAGGACAAGGTTAAGTGGCCGGTTGCATACTTCCTCCAGACGATCATCAGAGGTGCCGGTTCATCCGATCCTGATGCGCAGAACATGACAGCAAACATCAAGTCATGCGCGATGGTACTTACAGTACTTCCGATCATTTGTATTTATCCGTTCATCCAGAAATATTACGTACAGGGCATGATGCTCGGCGGCGTAAAGGAGTAATCAAATTAGTGCTATAGGGGAGACCCACGGCAATAGAAAAATGAAACAAAAAAGAAAGGAAACAGTTATGAAGACAACAAAACTTGCAAAAGTAGCATCTGTCGGTCTTGCAGTTTCAATGCTTTCCAGTTTAGCTGCTTGTTCAGGCGGCCCCGGTGAGTCTTCCGAGACTACAACGATTCCGAGTCAGATCGAAACAACTGTAGATGCAGGTGAAGACCTTGGTTACACATTCGGTTTGGGAGAGACATTCCACGCTGACGAGCCTGTAACATACACAATGTTCTTCAGTGATGCATCATGGTATCCGATGGTTGACACATGGAAGACGGAGGGTATCTTCAAGAAGATCGAAGAGATAACAAACGTAACTCTCGACATCAAGTCTTATGATAGCGGTGACTACATGCAGAATATCACACTCGATATCAATGCAGGTAACTCAGCTTACATCATCCCTAAGATCTATGATGATTCTGCGTTCGTAGACGGCGGAGCTATCGTTCCGATTTCTGACTATGTTCAGTACATGCCTTACTACACAGACTTCTATAATACTTACAATCTCTCTGCTGATATCCAGACAATCACAAGAGCTAACGGTAAGTACTATAAGCTCCCCGGTATGAAGGAAGCTAACCTCATCAACTATTCTTTCGTTATCAGAAAGGATATCTGGGATGCAGCAGGTGTTGACGTTGTTACACTTCAGAAGGATTGGACATGGGCTGACCTCCTTGATGCTTTGATCAAGGTTAAGGCTTACATGGTTGAGCAGGGCATGTGCTCTGAAGATGATTACATCTGGTCTGACCTCTGGTGCGGTAACGAATCCGGCCAGGGCAGCGGCGGAAACCTCTTGGGCGTAATGGCTTCAACATATGATTGCAACGCTGGTTGGAACATCGGCAACGGTATGAGATTTGACTTCGATCAGAACAAGTTCATCTTCTCACCCACAACAGACAACTATAAGGAATTCCTTAAGACAGCTAACAGCTTCGTAGCAGCAGGTATCCTCGATCCTGAAACATTCACACAGGATGACGCTACAGCTACAGCTCAGTACTACAACGGCAAGACAGCTATCATGTCTATCAACCAGGGCCAGTGGGCTAACTACGAAGAGAACATGAAAGCACAGCTCGGCGATGGTAACTTCGAGAACTATGTAATCACAATGCCTATCGGTTCTACAAGAAACTCTACAGTTGATCCTGCAAGACTTGAGAACGGCGTTATGATCTCACAGAAGGCTCTTGATGAACTCGGTGAGGATGGCTTCATCGAAATGCTCAGATTCGTTGACTGGCTCTTCTATTCTCACGAAGCTTATGACCTCACAAAGTGGGGCGTTGAAGGCGAGCACTACACAGTAGATGCAGACGGCAACAAGAAGCTCATGGATGGTTACTGCTGCTCAGGTCTCGGCTATGGTAATGACGAAGCTGGTTCAATGATAGACATCAGACTCCAGTGGGGTTATGCAGGTGGTAACTTCTGGTACGGCGGTACAGTTGCAGAAATGTCTGACAACCTCATTCCTCCTGTAGCAGATTACGTTAACCGTGACTACACAGACAGAGATACACCTCCGCTCGCTCCTGGTGTTGCTCCTACAGCAGATCAGAACGAAGAGATCAATCTCATCGCTACACCTCTTATCAGTAACGTAAATGCTTGGACATTGAAGTTCGTAACAGGTCAGGAAGATATCGATGCTCAGTGGGACGCTTATGTTCAGTCCTGCAACGACCTCAACGTACAGGGTCTCGTTGATATCTACGGCGAACTCTACAAGGGCTGATAAAGAAATTATATTTCACACCCTTTAAAGCAACACGAAGGGCATCCCGATGCGAAAGCAAAGGGATGCCCTTCTCTTATCTACAGAGATTATAATCTGGGCAATGAATGGTGTGACGAATACTTTGTAAACAGGGAAACGGGCAGATATATTTACATGGTGACACATAACTGAATCAAACCAGTCGTGCAGTCGTCATATACTGAAGAAATCCGGGAACAAAGTAAAAAGGATCATTAATATGAGATAAGTTATACCGCCGGCAATCGCGAGCGCTATTATCATTTTGGGCCATTTAGTCGGTGCATCACAGTATGTCTGACCTGTTTGGCCGTTGATCGCGACCTGAAATTTGTTTTTCTTATATCTGTATGTTGCAATATAGACGGGAGCCAGAAGATATCTGTATTTAGCATTATAATAAGTCGTAGTTGCTTTATCGACGTAAGCACGACATTTAATCGCATTTTCCTCAAATATTGAGATGTCCCTGTCGATCAGCCTAGGTATTCTTTTCTTAGCGCGTTCAAAGGCATCGTTAAGGCCGACAGTGTATCTTTCTGCAGCATATCCCGCAAGATATTTCGGTGAATACGGAACAGCCTTACTGAAATCAAACCTTTGAATTTTGGGAAGGTAGGGGTTACGGATCTTATCGGAAGCAAAGACAAAAAGATCATCGAATGTCTGATAGAACACACCGCTGAATCTCTGCGAGTTTGTATAACCTTCAGGAATATAATTGCCTGTACTTACAACATAATCGGTGACAGTATCAACATCAAATGTCCAGTACGGAAGATATACGCCGGTTATGTTTTCGAGCTTGCAGTCCATTACGCCTTTACAAAGGCGGCTTTTCTTCTGCAGGAAATTAACAAAGCACTGCTGTGTCATCTCCTGGGTAATCGTAAAAGGGATTACGGCATTCGGCGCCATGATCTGTTCGTTTTCCGCAGCAGGTGCAACGCTTGTTGAACCGCAGAAAGGACATGCGCCGGTAACCTGTTCCGCATCGTAAAGAGTTTGTCCGCCGCAGTTGGAACATACGATCAGTTTTTTGATGTAACCCCAGTTTACGTTGGCACGCTGGATGGCTGCGTTAAAATCCAGTTCTTCAGCGGGCCTGGCCGGTAATTGCAGTTCTGACGAATGACCGCAGAAGGGACATGTCAGTGTTGATGTGGCAGGATCGTATTTGATGCCGCCGGAAGCACCGCAGCTGGGACACTTTACTTCCGTGCTGGTGGTATTAACGTTGTTTATGATGCTGATATTCTCTGACATGTTAAGTCCCCCTATCCCTTGGAGATATTAATATTTTACAAAATTCTCTGACAATTAAAAAGATGCCTCAGTCATGAGACATCTTGTTTGTAAATTTGATTGATGATAAGGTCTGGATCAATCTGCTGTGAGCATCTCCAAAGCGTTCTTATAGCAAACTCTTTCGATGATGTCTTTGAGTATGCGTTTGTCATAAGGGAAACGGTTGCGCTCGATTGCACTGCCGAGATAATTGCAGAATATCCTTCTGAAGTATTCGTGTCTTGTGTATGACAGGAAGCATCTTGAATCTGTGAGCATTCCGACGAAACAGGGAAGAGGACTCTGAGCGCAGAGTGATGTGAGCTGTTCTTCCATGCCTGCGAGATTGTCGTTGAACCACCATGCTGCGCCGTGCTGGATCTTACCGGGTACACTGCCGTCGTTATAACATCCGCAGAGCGTGTCGATTACCGTGTTGTCGGAAGGATTCAGAGAATAGATAATCATCTTCGGAAGCAGACCTTCTGAATTGAGTCTGTCCATAAATCCTGTAAGCGGAGTTACGAAATCAAATGAACCTGTGATCGTATCGCATCCGCAGTTGATTCCGACGTTGTTAAGCATTACTGAACTGACGTTGCGTTTGCATCCGAAATGAAGCTGCATCTTCCATCCTCTCTTCGCATATTCGCGTGCAAAGAAGAGCATGATGTCGCTCTTAAAAGCAGTGATTTCCTCATCGGATAATCTTACATCGGATGAAGATAATTTCTTTGCAAGAACATCGTCGGATGTGATGTCCAGATCTTCTTTGTACATGATGAATTCCATGCCGTGATCGGAGATCTTGCATCCGTGAGATTCGAAGTGGTCGAGTCTTGATGTTAATGCAGCTTTCAGATCAGCCATATTGCTGATATTTTTGCCTGATACTTTTTCGAGTCTTTCGAGGTAAGAATTGAAGCTTGCTTTCTCGATGTCAACGATGTTGTCGGGGCGGAAAGCGGGAAGAACTTTGCATTCAAAACCTGAATCTTTTATCTGCTCGTGATAGATAAGTGAATCGCATGGATCGTCTGTTGTGCAGATTAGTTCAACGTTTGATCTTGCCATTATCTTTCTTGCTGAAAGCTCGCCTGAACCGAGCATCTCATTTGCCTTATTCCAGATCTCTTCCGCGTTTTCAGTTGTAAGAGGTTCTTCTATGCCGAAATATCTTGTCAGCTCAAGGCATGTCCAGTGGTAAAGAGGATTGCCGAAAGCTGATTCAATGGCCTTTGCCCACATTATGAATTTCTCTTTGTCGGGAGCATCTCCGGTAATGTATTTTTCTTCGATTCCGGATGCTCTCATGAGACGCCATTTGTAGTGATCGCCTTTAAGCCAGAGTTCGGTTATGTTCTTGAAATTGATATCTTCTGCGATCTCCTTCGCATCAATGTGGCAATGGTAATCCACGATGGGAAGATCTTTTGCAAACTCGTTATAAAGCTCTCGAGCCGCGTTGGTCTCAAGAAGAAAGTTATCGTTGATCAGGCTGTTCATAAAGCACCTCATTTGTTTTAGATACATATAAAATATCTTATTTTCTCTGTAATCGCAAACAAAAACATGGTAGAATGTTAGTCACGATTGAGAGGTGTTTTTATGAGTTTTTCAGAGAAAGTATTTGAGACGGGAATAGTACCCGTAGTAGTGCTCAACAATGTTGAAGATGCAGTCCCGCTTGCAGGTGCTCTTCTCAAGGGCGGCATCGATTTTATGGAGATAACGTTCAGGACAGAATGTGCAGCTGAATGTATTTCCGTTATAAGCAAAGAAGTGCCTGACATGACTGTAGGTGCCGGAACTGTGCTTAATGTAGAGCAGGCTAAACTTGCAGTTGATTGCGGCGCAAAATTTATCGTATCACCCGGTTTGGATGAAGCTACGGTCAAGTGGGCTATCGAAAATGATATTCCTGTAATTCCCGGTACGGTAACTCCCACGGAGATTATGAAGGCAATCAGTCTTGGCCTTAAGGTGGTTAAATTCTTCCCTGCAGATGTCTACGGCGGAATCAAGGCGATCAAGGCATTGTCTGCTCCTTTCGGACAGGTTAAGTTCCTTCCTACAGGAGGCGTATCCGAAGCTAATCTTAATGAGTTTGCGGCTAATAAATCCGTTATCGCAGTAGGCGGCAGCTGGGTCTGCAAAAAAGACGATATAATCAATCATGACTGGGATAAGATCACAATGCTTTCAGAAAATGCGGTCAATATCATTAAGGAGAATAGAACATGAGTAAATATCTTACTTTCGGAGAATTGATGCTGAGGCTGAAGAGCCCGGGAAGAGAGCGCTTTTTGCAGTCAGCAGGATTTGAAGCAACATTCGGCGGCGGTGAAGCTAACGTTGCCGTATCACTTGCAAACTACGGACTTGATGCAGAGTTCCTGTCGGTACTTCCTTCGAACGCGATCGGAGATGCTGCCGTTGCAGAACTTAGAAAATTCAACGTCGCAACTGACAAGATCATCAGAACCGACGGCAGAATGGGAATCTACTATCTTGAGACAGGTGCAAACCAGCGTCCGAGCAAAGTTATCTATGACAGAGCATATTCGGCATTCTCACTTTTCGATCCTGATGGATACGACTGGGACAAAATCTATAAAGATGTAAAGTGGCTTCATATCTCGGGCATTACACCTGCTATTTCAGCGGTTGCCAAAGAGGCATCGATCGCTGCAGTTAAAGAAGCTGAGAAGCGCGGTATCACTGTTTCCATCGACCTTAACTACCGTAAGAATCTTTGGAAGTACGGTGTTGAGGCACAGGAGGTAATGAAGACATTAACTCTTTATGCAGACATTATCATTGCGAACGAAGAAGACTGCCAGAAGTCCCTGGGTCTTAAGTGTGAGAGCAATGTCGAAGGCGGCAAGCTCAATGAGGAAGACTATAAGAAACTGAGCGACAGCCTTCTCGAGCAGTATCCTAACGTTAAGAAAGTTGCCATTACTTTGAGAGAAAGCAAGAGTGCAGACATCAATTTCTGGGCAGCATCTCTCAATAACGGAAAAGAATTTATTGTCAGCAAAAAGTACGAGATGTACGACATCATTGACCGCGTCGGAGGAGGAGATTCCTTTGCAGGCGGACTTATCTATGGCCTCAACGAACTCGGTTCCGATAAGGAAGCTCTTGAGTTTGCGGTTGCTGCAAGCTGCCTTAAGCATACGATTGAAGGTGACTTTAACAGAGTTACGATCGATGAAGTCTTAAAGCTTGCAAACGGTGACGGTTCCGGAAGAGTACAGAGATAATAAACAGTTGTCGATAGCAGTAAAGAGGGTGTCTTGATGACGCCCTCTTTTTGTTGTTGTGCTCATATATCAATTTTTAAATAAATTAATGGACGGCCCGTAATACGCATTTCCGTGCCGCAAAATTACCCCAGTTTTTAGAATACTTTGATAATCAAAGCTATTTACAAACCCTTGATTTCAATGCTAATATCGCGGTATCAAAGCAAATTGATGAAGGAGGATGCGGATATGTTAGAAGTACTGATTACTGTTTTTCTGGTAGCACCTATTGCTTTCTGTATTCTTTTCATAGTTTTCTTAGTGCTTTCAATTAAACGTGGTAAGAGGATCAGAGAGCTTGAGCTGGAAGTTGCAAGGCTCAGGGCAGGAAATACGGATGGGGCGGCTCCGTCTCAAGGTGCAGTATTTGTTCCGCTGCAGCCTTCAATAAATGCGGACGGACAGACAGAATATATCCGACTTCCTGAGATCGGGGCAACGGATAATATGCCGCAGCAGACGGCTGCAATATCACAGACTCAGACACCTTCATGGGCTATATCGCCGGAGGTCGCACAGGCTAAACGTGTTCAGCAGATGTATGAGAATACTCAGCCCGCAGCTCAGAAGCCTCAACGCGAAAAGTTTTTCAGCAGCATAAACATTACTTTCGGAATCGGTGTGTTGCTTCTTACTATAGTTGGCGCGACATTCATGACGGGTTCATGGCCCTGGATGACAGAAGGATTCAGAGCGGCTGCACTTATTGCTATTGTTGTTCTGGTTTACGGAATGTCTTTCTTTGCGGGTAAAGTATTAAAGCTTAAGCAGACAGAGTTTGCTTTGTATTCTCTTGCAAGTCTTTTGGGACCTATAGTCATTGTCGGAATGGGAGCATTTAATCTTCTGGGTTCGGCATTCTCGTTTAAGGACGGAACCGGATGGCTTGTTGCGATAGTAGCTGCACTGGTCCTTGTCGTAACTTCGGTTGGCGGACGGTTTATCTTTAAAGATGACAGAACGCAGTCGAATATTTACAGTGCAACTTTTTATATAGCAGTTACATGGCTTGTCATATTCCTTTCAGCCCAGATCGGACAGGCAAGTGAAGTCGTTAACGAGTGGAGCATGATCTGTCTGGGTCTTGCGACCATGGCGCTTGTATTCAGAATTGTAGCATTGACTAAGCTGCTCGAAAATGAAGTGTTCTTCAAAGTATATTCTGAGATCATCACATATATTCCGGCAGTACTGTTGCTCTTTACGGCAGCTTTCTCAGACGGTGCGGTTTTCGGAGCAACGATAATCGAGTTTGCAGCATTTGTTTTATTTGCCAGATTCGGCAAGGGACGTCAGTGGGCAAAATATCTGACACCCTTTGTCGGAATGGAAATAGTCTATTCGTGGTATATTTTCGGTGCGGAAGAAGAAATGATCCTTATCGGATCTGTCTTAATGGCAATAATCTTCATCCTCTATGTTATCCACAAGCTTACCGGCATTTCCACATGGTTGTCTGATATTGGTCTTGCAGTTGCGCTGGCAGGAATAACAACTGTCACGGTATTTGAAGATGCGCCGGTAATTGGTGTGATCGCTTGTATTCTTACATTGATGATGCTGTTCTTCCAGCTTCTGATCGAACCCAGGCTTGCTGAAAACGAAGAGTTGCCCGAATGGCTTTTCAGAAAGACTGTATCTCCTGTAATGCAGGTCGTTCTTTCCGTATTGAGTGCGTTGTCATACTACATGGGAATAATAATGATCTATTCCTCTGTTGATAATATGCCTTTCAACGGACATCTGTTCTTTACGTTGTCCGCGCTGATACCGGTCATTGCTGCAATCGTTTTCAGGATCATCAGAAACGATGATCTGAGAGTTAAATCGGCAGGTGTTGTATTGTCGGTCATCTCTCTTATTGCGGGATTGGTATCATGTTTTCAGTTTGTTGTGCCGAGTCATGAACTGCATATCTGGTACATGCATACAGGCATATGTTCTGCTCTTTTGACATTGGCAGTTATTGCAATGGCGGTGTTCTTTATGATCAAGCCGCTTAAGGAAAAGATACTTAGCGGCAGTGTTATGTTCTGGATGTCTGTATGTCTGAACTCTCTGGCAATTGCGGTCTTTATGACATTGGGTTTCCTCTCTGAAAATGTATGGGCGGCTTCTAATCTTTCTGAAGAAAAAGAAGCCATGATCTGGCAGTCTGCCTCTTTATCATTTGTGATCCTTAATTCAGCTGCTTTTGTTGCGGCTTATTTCCTGAAGCGGAAGGGAAAAGAACTTATCTCGAAGTATTCAGCCGGTCTCAAGTATTTCTTTGCCGGCTTTGCAATGGGCTGGTTCATATTATCCTGGATACTTATCGGAACAAATTGGAAACTGCTTATCGCAGCAGTGCTCTTTGCAGTGATCCTGTCTGTATTTGATCTGCAGATCTTCTCTGTTCTTCCTGTAATTGCTGCAGAATTTTCACTTATCGGGGAGATCGACGGAATCCAAAACGAGAATGTTTGCAACGCTCTTTTAATAGGTTCCGTAATCGCAATTGCCGGTGTTGGAAGGCTCTTATTCCGCAAGAATGTATTCTCGAAAACCGGGATCGACTATTTGTCTTTGACATCTGTGCTTATGCTTCTTGGTGTATTTGAAGCGGATTATGTTCCGATGATGGTATTCCTGGCTTTGGCACTCGTTGTATTAAATTTAGCGGGAAGAATAAAGCTTAATCCGAGGATCCCCATAAGCGGTTTTGCGGCTCTTATGTGTATGGCTTTGGTTTTCCAGCCTTCTGTCGATTATCCGGACGTTATCAGCCTTGAGATAAATCTGATCCTTATTCTCGGAACGCTTCTTTTGATCTGCAGGGTGATCAAGCCTTTCAGTGTTAATGTGATGAAGTATCTCTGGTTTACTGGAGTTGCCTTGAGCATTGTTGCAGAAGGTGTGTCTGCGGGCATTACAGGTGAGGTACTTGACCTGATAGTTGTCGGTACGGCATCTTTCGGAATCTTTATATATGCATTCATCAGAAGGAACCGCCTGTGGTTCATATTGGGAATCGTTTCAATGATATCCATCGCGGTTTACCTGTCGGTTGCTTTCTGGTCTTCTCTGGTATGGCTCATATATCTGCTCATTGCCGGAATCATTCTCGTTGTAATGGCTTCCGTCAATGAATGGGGAAAGCGTCATAACAAGGACGGCAAGAAGAGAAGATTCTTTGAGGAGTGGACCTGGTAAAGAATTCTGACACACAATTTTAATTTACTTATGCTTTTTGCCTTGCTAAAATAGAAACTCGGGGAAAAAGCGAGGTTTAATGTTTAAAAATGGCATAAAGAACTTAGCCGTCAAGGCGGCAGCAATGCTGTCGGCAGCCGTAATATGTGCCGGCATTGCAGGTTCATATATCAGACCCGTTGAGGTATCAGCCGACGAAGGCTTGTACCATTCTCTTTATGACGTGCTCAGGGACAGAAGTGATGATCCCGAGAATTTCATGTCCCAGGAATTGTTCATTAAAAGGATCTTCTGGAACTGCGAAGCTCTTTGGGGAATCAATTACACATATGGTGATCAGGAACATAATCTTGGCTGCGACGGTTTTGTAAGCCTTGTTCTCAGATTGACGCTCGGTACTGTTTATGATTTCAGAAGTGACTGGAATGATTACTGGGCAAAATATGATTATACCGAAGAACACATTGTAGCTGCGAGCTACGTTGACCAGTACGAGATATTCAGACCAGGCGGCACATCGGTTACATGGCTTTATCACAATTACGTAGATGAGATTGTTGAACCGCTCGATGACAGGAAATTTGTCGAGTGTATGGATAATGAGGAATGGATCGAGTATCTGGATGATATCGGAGCACAGCCCGGCGACATTATGTTCTGGGATGAGGACAAAGATAACAAGTACTGGACCCATATAAGCATCTATGCCGGAATTGAAGACGGCGAAGCGGTCATGTGGCATGCATCTTCCGTTAAGGGTTATGTATGCAAACAGTCTCTTGAAGAAATTACTTTAGGCAACCAGTTCCTGGATTACTGCACCATCATGCCGATGACCGACCGGCCTGCCAGAGCAGGTCTTACCGTCGATGCCGGTAATGACAATAACGATTGCACATATTCGGTATATTGGGATCTGAGCTGTGATTACTTTATCGGACGCATAAGCAGCGGATGTTCTTTGGAGGAGCAGGAATATCTTGATGATTTCGCGCTCTATCCCAACTATGATCATACGGCATATGAACGCAAGTTGATCTTAAGGAAAGAAGTGACGCCTTATACCCCTGACGGCTCGGAAAGTCCGTATGATGGCGAGACGATGTTTTATCTTTTCATCACGATCGAACCTTATGATGACCAGAAGGGCTTACTTAAGTATTCGGTATATGGTGTTGACAGTATCCGGTATTACGGTGGCGGCGAGATAAAAGATTATGACTACCGCAATGGAGAACCGGTAATTACGCTGACTGACTTCAGGTAGAATAAAACATTTTTGAGGGGATGTCCCGCATCCAAAATCGGGCCGGCCCTCTTTTATTACATATTTGTAATTTTTCTAGCTTGTCTTTTTATACTATAATATGCTCGTGTTTAACTAATGATTAAAGTCGATATTTATCGGCATCTGATGGGGAGGAGCACTTTATGGATTTTCTCGCAAAGACTAGTGATGCTATTACAGATCTGGAACAGAGACATGCGAACACCGTAAGGGAACTTGCAAGTGAGTGTTTGGTCCTCCTTGAAAATGACGGCGCTCTTCCCATAAGAAATCCGGGAAGGATCGCCGTATATGGAAACGGTGCAAGACACACTGTCCAGGGTGGCGGCGGATCCGGCGAAGTAAACACAAGATTCAATGTCAGCATCTGCGACGGACTTATTGATGCAGGTTTTGAGATCGCATCAAACGGCTGGCTCGACAGATATGATGAGATCTACGATTCAAACATTAAGGCTTATATGGATAAGGTCGAGAGCATTGCCAGAGAAAGAGGCGTTCCTGCGACCAGCGTATATTTCGAGATGGCATTTGAAACTCCCGTAATGCCCAAGATCACTGAAGAGGATGTAGCTCAGGCTTCATGTGATACAGCTGTTTTTGTAATCTCCCGTGATTCAACGGAAGGCAGAGACAGAAAGCCTGAAAAGGGTGATTACTACCTCACGGATGAGGAAGAATACAATCTTGATTTCCTTGCATATCATTTTGATAAGATCATCGTACTTCTCAATGTCGGCGGCGTTATCGACATGTCAAAGTTAAAGCACCGCCGCGGCGTTAATGCGATTCTGCTCGTAGGCCAGATCGGAAACCAGACAGGTTACGTCGTTGCAGATTGTATTACCGGCAAGACAAATCCTTCCGGCAAGCTCGTTGATACTTGGGCAAGATACTATGAAGACTATCCGTGCTCTAACGAATTTTCGGGTCTTGACGGAAATACAGATGACGAGTTCTACAGAGAAGGCATCTATGTGGGATACAGATATTTCGATTCATTCGGCATCATGCCTTTGTATCCTTTCGGATACGGTAAATCCTATACGACATTCAGCAATGAAGTTATCAGCGTTACCCAGGAAGGAACCGATATCAAGATTTGGGTAAAGGTTACCAATACAGGTACTGAATTTGCAGGCAAGCAGGTAATCCAGGTTTATTTCTCCGCACCTGAAGGAGAAGTCGACAGACCTTATCAGGAACTTGCGGGTTATGCCAAGTCCGATCTTATCTATCCCGGCGAGAGCATGAACGTGGAAGTAGTATTCCCGATCGATAACTTTGCCTGCTACGATGACGATTATCCGGCAAGGGTCATTCCCGGAGGCGATTACATCATCAGAGTCGGTACAAGCTCACGTGAGACAAAGATCGAAGCAGTCTTAACTGTTCCTGAGACAGTCATCAAGGAGAAGTACACAAGACTTCTCGAAGACGATCCGAGATATGCTTTTGAAGACATGACAAATCCCGGTACCGGCAAGGCAGCACATCAGGCTGTTGAAGACGCGCAGCTTGCGGCATGCACAAGAAGATTCACACTTGATATGTCCCGCATCAGAAGAAGCGTTATCAGATACAGAGGCGTTACCGAGACTCATATCGATCAGAGAAGAGATGAAGTGCTTACATTAGGTTCAGTAATCGGACGCAATGCAGGTGTTGCTGAACTCGTTGCACAGTTCTCATTGGAAGAGCTTTCGGAGCTTCTTGTCGGTAACTACATCAAGGAAGGATTCGAGGATATCGTTTTCTCTTCCGCTATGAACGTTCCGGGTGCTGCTGCCGAGACAACGTCACGTTTTGAACATTCAAGAAGGATCAAGCCTCTTGTTATGGCTGACGGTCCTGCAGGATTAAGACTCCAGCCTCACTTCAAGGCCACAAAGGACGGCGACCTCTTAAGAGGCGGTGAGATGTTCGGTCTTATCAGAACTGAGTTCCCTGAAGACACACCTGCTGATGCAATTGATTACTATCAGTACTGCACCATGATCCCGGTTGCGACTGCGCTTGCATGCAGCTGGAACCTTAAGCTTATCGAAAAGCTGGGACGCCTGGTTGGCGAAGAGATGGAAGAATACGGAGTTCATCTCTGGCTTGCTCCCGGCATGAATATTCACAGAAATCCTTTGTGCGGAAGAAACTTCGAATACTATTCCGAAGATCCGCTCGTTACAGGTCTTTGCGCTGCAGCTGATACATTGGGTGTACAGTCTGTTGACGGAAAGGGCGTAACGATCAAGCATTTCGCATGCAACAACCAGGAAGACAACAGAATGTTCAGCAACTCTCACGTTTCAGTAAGAGCTCTGCGCGACATATACCTGAGAGGATTTGAGATTGCAGTCAAGCTTGCACAGCCTTTCTGCGTAATGTGTTCTTACAATCTCCTCAACGGAATACATACAGCAAATAATTACGAGCTGCTCCAAAGCGTGCTCAGAGATGAGTGGGACTATGAAGGCGCTGTTATGACCGACTGGTACTCTTCTTTCGAAGATGTGGAGTTCTTAGGTTATGATGAGAAGAACCTTAAGTATCCGCCGGCATTCTCGAGATTGTGCGTATATGCAGGATGCGACATGCAGATGCCCGGATGCGCAAAGAATGCAGAGGATATCGTTACCGCAGTCCTTAACGGCAGACTTACGTTAAGTGATGTCCAGACCGCCGCGATGAATGTGATACGCCTTGCGATCAAATGCTTGTAAACAGGAGTTAGATGAGCGAAGTATTTGATTCAGAATATATAAAAGTTGAGTACAGGAAGGACGAGAATATCGTCCTTGTTGTATTGAAGGGCCAGGTCAAAAGAGACGATTTCAGAACCCCCATGATGCATGCCGCAGACATGGTCATGAGATATTCATGCAAGAGCATGACGGTCGATTTCAGGGCAGATCCCGGTATCAGCGAAAATGATATTATCTGGAGCAAGAAGGTCCTCCTTGCCAATCTTAAAAAGAGCGGACTTGAGAATCTCGTGCTCATTGATTCCGGAGGAATTGAAATCGTTAAGAAAGTAGCTGCATTCTGCGAAGGAAGATTTAATACTGTGATTCGTGACAATACTGATAAAGCTTCAGAGAATCCTTCTGCTCAGGAGACAGAGAGCGCTGAAGATAAGTTTGCGTCCATGACACGCGAACAGGCTCTGGAATACATGGGCCTTGATGCTGATGCAGACATTAAGGTAATAGATGACCGCTTCTGGCAGATGTCCAAGCATTACAGAGGCAAGGATGATCCGGAATCCGTTAAGATGGAAGAAGAGATCTCTGCGGTTTATGACATCGCTTCAGGCAGACGTGAAAGAAGGATCAAGGAAGAAGAACGTAAGGTATCTGAACCGAAGTATTTCGGCAGATATAAGAGCGATTGGATAAATATTATCCACTACAACTGGAAGAATTTCGTTTTCGGAATCATCATTGCCATAGCCGCTATCGCTGTAATCATCGGTGTGGCAACAAATGTCAGATCAGATTGTACGATCGTCGTTTTCGGCCACATGAGGCTGGACGATACATACATGCGTGAAGTTCTTATAGCGGACGGCATTAAGAGCCCTTATATAGGCATGGCCGACCTCGTTGTGCCGAACGATGAGGACATTCCCGCACAGGACTATGGAAACGAGACTTTCAATGCGATGTTCTATATGGATCCCGATGTAATGATCTCCGATAAGGAATCCTACTGTTATTATTTCAGCACATTCAAGGATCTCGGTCCGCTCTATGACAGGATCATGGACGGCCTTACAGATGAGGCAAAGGCGGGTGTCATTCCTGTCTACATGACTGAGCAGCAGGCAGCTGATTATAACAACAGGCTTATGCTGGAAAACGGAGTGCTCGATGCAGATCTGAACGATCCTTCGCAGTTTTCTGATACGCCTGTATTGATCGGAATTGAGATCGTCGATGAGGATGTCTGTGCTAGACTTGGTATCGAAGCAAAGTGGAAGTCAGGAAAGACGTCTCTTGTTTTCGGTCAGTGTTCTAACAGTAAAAATGACGACCAGGCAGTTCAGGTGATCACGGACCTGATCAATGCGGCCTTTGCAGATTAATTATCAGGCCATTCCGGTAGCAGCGAAAAGCAGTTTTAATTCTGATTCGTCAAGCGGTCTGAACGTGCCGCAGGAATCAAGCTCTCTGCTTATCTTTATTCCGGCAAGTTCTATCCTTCGAAGCGCCGTGACTTCCTTATTGAAGTTTGCAAATATCCTTCTGACCTCGTGAGTTTTTCCTTCGTGAAGAGTAAGAAGGGCCTGGGAAAAGCCGTCTTCTGAAGATCCTATTACTTTCAGGTCAGCCGGAGCGATCTGCTCAGCATAGCCTTTATCCCTAATGGTGAACCCTTTTGCAACCGTGGCGATCTCTTCTTCGGTCCATGCAAGACCTCTGAATGTAGCAAGGTAGATCTTCGGAACTTCGTATTTGGGTGACTGGAGCCGGTGTGAGAGCTCTCCGTCATTGGTGATTATGAGAAGTCCTGAGGTATGGTAATCGAGTCTTCCGACGGGAGAAAGCTTTTTTGACATGAGTTCGGAGGGAATGTAATCTGCGACGCAGGGGAGACGCTTGTCTTCCATTGCGGTAAGAACTCCGTCCGGTTTATCGAGAAGATAGTAAAGCTTTGTCTGACAGTTGATTGGCTCGCCATCGTAGATGATCGCATCGTTTTCGGACACGTGGAAAGAAGCATCTGTAATGACGGCGCCGTTTACCTGGACGCTGCCTTTGGAGATCTTATCCCTGACTTGTGATCTTGTGCCTAAACCGCTGTTGGCGAGTAATCTGTCGAGTCTCATGAGATTATTATAACGCATGCTGTATAATTGGATATATTTAAGAGGTGACAGATGCAGATCATTAATATCGAACAGGGACATCCTACGGTCCAGCAGGCAATGGTAAAGCTCCAGAACGGCATTTACCGCGCGAGAGCTTCAGGCCAGCCTTTTGCCAAGATCGTGCACGGCTACGGTTCTTCAGGAACCGGCGGCGCGATCAAGCAGGCGATAGGACTTGAACTCCGCAAGTATGTTGCCCGCGGTATGATCAAGTCTTATTGTCCCGGTGAGGATTTCGGACCTTTCTCATCTGCGGGACGCGACATGAGCGCAAAGCACCCGGTGGTCTCACGAGACCGCGACTGGGGTTTACATAATGACGGCATTACAGTCGTAATGTTCAAGTGAGGATTAATATGGCAGACGAATTTGAGATGAAGTGGGAAGCGTTTGAGGGCAGGTGCAAAAACTGCAGGAACTGCGGCTTAAGAGACGGCGCGACCAATGTCGTTATATACAGGGGGAGCAGAAAGGCTCCGCTCATGATAATCGGCGAAGCTCCGGGCGAGAACGAGGATATCCAGGGTCTGCCTTTTGTCGGAAGATCGGGACAGCTCCTTCAAAACCTTCTTGGAAGCTATGGATTTACCAATAACGACTACCATATCTGTAACATTGCAAAGTGCAGGCCGCCTCAGAACAGACGTCCTACTCCTGAAGAGATCCATGCTTGTAAGCCTTTGCTTGCCGAGCAGTTTCTGCTGGTAAGGCCAAAAGTAATTCTTCTTTGCGGTTCTACGGCTTATGAGGGATTCTTCGGAACAAAGCCCGTAATGCATGACGTAAGAGGACGCTTTATTGAGAAGAACGGTTATTTCATCATGACGACGTACCATCCGGCATATGCTCTGAGAAACCCGGCAAACAAAATGCCTATCTATGAAGACATGGGCAAAGTAAGACAGAAACTGACCGAGATCGGAGCAATGCCGCCTCTTGAACAGATAAATGAATAAAATGCATTTATCCATATTGATTTTCAGAAATCACTTTGCTATAATCTCCGAGTTGTAAAACTCATTGCCGAATTGTGTAACGGTAGCACACCGGTCTCTGACACCGTTTGTCAAGGTTCGAATCCTTGTTCGGCAGCCAATATAAACCGCAGACGTTCTTATATGACGTTTGCGGTTTTTGTTTTATTCGCACCCGACCCAAGAGCATCTGAATGTAAATTTATAATATCTATTTGATATGATTTGACTTCCCGTGATGTTATAATCGCTTTGTTTTAATGCAAATCCATGCTGTTTGGAGGCTTTTTATGAAGAAAAAAATCGTAAGTGCGATCCTGGCAGGTTCCATGCTGATCGGTGTGGCATCCTGTTCCAAACCTGCCCCTTCCGAATCTCAGGAACCTTCTGAATCAGAGAGTGTAACTGAGACAAGTGAAGAGACAGAACCGACAGAAGATCCTGATTCCATCATGGGATTTAACATGATCGAGAACGGTGACTTCGCTTCTGCCGAGCACACCTGGGGAACATATTTTGAGGGCGGTGACGGAGTCCTTGCCGTTAATGACAAGGGTGAGCTGCAGTTCGATTCAAAGATGATCGGAGCCGTTAACTGGGCAAACCAGATCTACTATGACGGTTTTTCTCTTTATAAGGATTGTGTTTATGTGATGTCTTTCGACTGCTACGCAACTATTGATCGTGATGTTGAGTACAGGATCCAGATCAACGGCGGCGACTATCATGCTTATAACATCGATACCATTCACGTAACGACTGAAGTACAGCATTTTGAATACACATTCACAATGGAGGAGGAAAGTGATCCGGCTCCGAGACTCTGCTTCAACATGGGCAAGTTTGATGGCCTGGATAACGTAGCGCATTCAGTTATGTTCGATAATATTGACTTGAGATGTATTGATGATTCGGGTTATGTGCCTGGAGCAGGCTTCGGACCTGCAGCTGCTGCGATTAACCTCAACCAGATAGGTTATCTCCCTACAGGATATAAGATTGCCGTATTCCACGGTGACGCTATTGCAGACAAGGCTACTGTTGTTGATGTTGCTACAGGTTCCGTTGTTTATGAAGGTGCTGTTGAAACTGCTTCATATAACGAGAGTACAGGAAGAGACGAGGCAAGATTCGACTTCTCTTCCGTAACAACTCCCGGTACATATAAGGTTGTATCAGGCAGCGAAGAGTCATATGAATTCGCTATTTCAGATAATGTTTACGATGATGCTTTCAAGGCAACTCTCCGTATGTTCTATCTGCAGAGATGCGGCGTTGAACTTACTGAAGATCTCGCAGGTGATTATGCACACCCTGAGTGCCATAAAGGCGAAGCTACCATCTATGGAACTGATGAGACCATCGATGTTTCAGGCGGTTGGCACGATGCAGGCGACTACGGCAGATATGTCGTATCCGGAGCTAAGGCAGCAGCTGACCTCATGCTCGCTTACTCACTCTATCCTGATTCATTTGATGATGATCTCGGTATTCCCGAATCAGGCAACGGCATTCCCGATGTGCTTGACGAAGTAAGGTTTGAGCTTGACTGGCTCTTCAAGATGCAGGCTTCCGACGGCGGCGTTTACCACAAGGTAACATGCGCTAACTTCCCGGCATTCGTAATGCCTGAAGAGGAGACAGGAGAACTCATCGTTTGCCCTGTATCCACAACTGCCACAGGCGATTTCGCTGCAGTCATGGCTATGGCTTCAGTAGTATATGCAGATATTGATTCCGAGTTTGCAGCTAAGTGTCTTGATGCTGCCAAGCTTTCAGCAGAGTACCTTGATGCACATACCGGCTTTGAGGGTGCGGTAAATCCCGACGGTATCGCTACAGGTGAGTATCCTGACCAGAACGATGCAGACGAGAGAATCTGGGCGTATGCCGAGCTCTTCAAGGCTACAGGCGATTCTGCTTATGATGATGCATTTGCTGCTCTTGCAGGTTCAGGCGTTCCCAACGCAGGTGATCTCGGCTGGCAGGGCGTAGGCGCATATGCCGCTTATGCATATCTCTCTGCTTCAACCAAGGGCAAGATCTATGATGTAGTACTTACAAACTTCACGAGCGGTCTTTCTGATATCGAGTCTGCAACAGCTGCTGACAGCTATCACTCTTCACTTAAGGAATATCCTTGGGGAAGCAACATGACCATCGCAAACAATGGTATGTATTTCCTGCTTTGCGATGCTGTTAAGGGCGATAACAAGGGCGACATGATCGCAAGATCACAGCTCGACTATCTCCTCGGTACAAACGGAACAGGTTACTGCTTCCTTACAGGTTACGGCACGGTATCTCCTGAATCACCTCACCACAGACCTTCTGAGGCAGCAGGTGCGGCTGTTCCCGGCATGATCGCAGGCGGTCCTGACCAGAACCTCGAAGATCCTTATGCAGAATCTGTTTTGAGCGGTACAGCTCCTGCTCTCTGCTATGCGGATAATGATCAGGCTTACTCACTCAACGAGGTTACGATCTACTGGAATTCACCTGTCGTATTCCTTTTCGCTTATGTCGTAAGCCAGGGCTGATAAGACAAAACAATTCAGGTAATTGACTAAGGCTGTCTCATAATGAGGCAGCCTTTTTGATGTATTTCAAAGCCACATTTTCGAATCGTACGTAAAATATACAGTAAAACGAAGCGATTACTGTACGGAATACGTATTTTCAAAAAGAAATACGTAAATCGTACAGTAAATCACTGTGTTTACTGTATGAAATGCGTACTCTCCGGCCGGAATGCTTTATCGGTTTGAGAGTGTAATTCCCTTTTGGACAGATTTCTTATGTTAGAATAATTAGCGGAACAACGACAGGGAGGGCATCTCATGGATAAATCTTATTTTGACCTCATCTTTAAGCGTAAATCTTTCCACAGATACGGTGAGCCTGACGGCAAGAAGATCAGTCAGGAAGAGCTTAATGAGATTGAAGAGATGTGGTATAAGTTCACTCCTCTTTTCGAAGGCATAAATACTAAGATAAAGATAGTTCCGGGTTCGCAGACGAGCTGCAACAGAGGCGAGGAATACTGCATTCTCATCTACAGCGAAAAGAAGCCGGGATACCTTCAGAACATAGGTTATATCGGAGAGCGGCTCGATCTTTATCTTACGGGAAAGGGAATAGGACCTTTGTGGTTCGGCGTAGGCAGGACCAAAGAACGCAGATACCAGGGCCTTGAGTACGTCATCATGATGGCCATCCGCAAGATCGACGATGATTCAAAATTCCGTACTCCGGGTGATCTCTCGACATTTATCCGTGTTCCCGTGGAAGAATTCTGGGAAGGTGATGAGATAGAAGGAGTTACAGAAGTTGTAAGACTTACTCCTACGGCATGCAATATCCAGCCATGGAAAGTAGTCAACAAGGGCGACGGAACTCTCGATGTATACCGCTACAGACGTCCCGGAAAGCATGGCATTATTCCGCCTTTCAGACTCGCTTATTTCGGAAGCATTGATATAGGTATTTTTATTTTGTTTCTTGATATATGCCTTGAGCATAAAGGTATATCATTTGAAAGGACGCTTACTCCTGACGACGGTAACTTCAGCCGTCTGAACCTCAATGCGGTGTATAAGCTCAAATAATTTCAGGGTGATATGCAGATGAGAAAGATATTGGTATCCAACGATGACGGCATAGATTCCGAAGCACTTGCGAGGCTTGCTGCTTTGGCAAAGAAATTCGGTGAAGTATGGGTTGTCGCTCCGTGCAGACAGTTCAGTTCGATGTCACATGCGGCAAACTTCTGGGAGCCGCTTAAGGCATGGAAAGTGGATTTCCCCGTAGAAGGCGTTCATGCATTAACGACTACCGGAACTCCTTCTGACTGTGTTTCTTTCGGTATCACTACCATTGTGCCCGGCAGACCCGACCTGGTATTCACCGGAATCAACAAAGGTTATAACATCGCGTCAGGTATCCAGTATTCTGCAACTGTCGGCGCTGCCCTGGAAGCTGCAAACCAGAAGATCCATACCATTGCTTTTTCGGAGAATCACATCGGTACTCACGAAGTTACGGATAAGTACATAGAGCAGATTGCATCCGAACTTATCGATACGCCTTTGGGCGATAACGAGATATGGAATGTCAATTTCCCCGGCTGCACTGTTGAAGAGTGCAAGGGCATTAAATATGGCTGCACGATCTCACAGGAATCATTCTTTACAGGCTCTTATAAAGAGATAGGAAAAGAAGGAAACAAGACCATTTATCAGGTGGATCTCATTCCCGAATGGAAGGGCGCTGAAGGAACTGATCTTGCCGCAATAACCGGCAATTATGTATCTGTCGGTAAAGTAAGAAATTACTGCTGATAACATATGGATTCCATTAAGAACAGCAAATCAAAAAGCATTCTGGTAATAACGGTCATCTATGTTCTGGCTGCGGCTTTAGGCGTGGCGGTATATATGGCACTGCCGTTCTTGTTCTGGATAAGACTTCTGATAGCTGACGTTGCTGCAACCATATTTGTTTTCGTGTTCAGCGTAATATTCAAGAATGCGTCCGTATACGATCCATACTGGAGCATCCAGCCCATAGTGATAATTGCGGGGTATGCACTGACATCAAATATCACGCCGGCAACTCTTCTGCTCATCATATCTATCGTTTATTGGGGAATAAGACTTACGGGTAACTGGGCATACGTATTCGGTGGCCTTAACCATCAGGACTGGCGCTATACAAAATTCGAAAAAGAGACCGGCAGGTTATATCCTTTCATCAACTTTACCGGAATTCATATGGTGCCTACTCTCATAGTTTATCTGACTACACTTCCGGCAGTTTTCGTGATAAGGCAGGAACTCAGGGCGAATATAGGAAGTTTTATAGGCATGGTTGTCTGCGTCGGTGCGGCAACGCTTCAGCTTGTTGCAGATACGCAGATGCAGAAATACAGAAAGAGCGGTCAGCACGGACTTATACGCACGGGCCTTTGGAAGTATGCAAGACACCCAAATTATCTCGGCGAGATCCTGATGTGGTGGGGAATTGCAATACAGGCCGTATCTGTAATGCCTTCACACTGGTGGCTTGGTGCTGGCGCTTTGGCCAACACCATTTTGTTCTTCTCCGTAAGTATTCCGCTTGCTGATAAAAGACAGTCTGCAAAGCCCGGATATGCCGAATATAAGGCCGGTACAAGAATGCTTTTGCCGGTTCCCAAAAAACAGTGAACTTAAGGGATTATTATGTCGTAATCGTAATCCCTGTATGGTTCAAACGGATCCTGTATGCTACTGTTGTCGTTGGGACTGTTGGTAATGCACCATAAACTGTAAGCCAGGATAATTGCATCGCTTCTTGAACATCTGCAGTGTTGCCCTTCAACATGGTATTCGGCAAGGCTGAAATGTCTTCTGTAGTTGAGGATTACTTTGCCATGTGCAGGGTTATCAAGATAATCATCAAAAAAGGGTAATGTTAAGTCTTT